>ERZ772876.43-NODE-43-length-180651-cov-12.232729_pt1 | contig 180651 bp, 177 predicted proteins | sample MGYA00580584_ERZ772876 | MGnify/ENA primary metagenome ERZ772876 (study PRJEB29015, sample SAMEA2737728) | human gut metagenome | biome: human gut; feature: human-associated habitat; material: faeces | place: China | collected 2012 ... | reverse complement strand
TCAGAACGTCGTGAGACAGTTCGGTCCCTATCTGTCGTGGGCGCAGGATATTTGAGGAGCTCTGTCCTTAGTACGAGAGGACCGGGATGGACGTACCTCTGGTGCACCAGTTGTCATGCCAATGGCACGGCTGGGCAGCTATGTACGGAACGGATAAACGCTGAAAGCATCTAAGCGTGAAGCCGACTCCAAGATTAGATATCCCATCGTATAACGAGTAAGACCCCTTGAAGACTACGAGGTTGATAGGCTGCGTGTGTAAGTGCCGTGAGGCATTCAGCTTGGCAGTACTAATAGGTCGAGGGCTTGACCACAAGATTTCTTTGGTCAGCTGTGTAGTATATACTTTAACCCGATTGGTCATTCCAATATGAATTTAACTAATATCTCCTTAATCCCCTTCCTTTATTCAGTTTTCAGGGTGTTTGAAAGAACACAGAGATGCACCATTAGCTCAGTTGGTAGAGCACCTGACTCTTAATCAGGGTGTCCCGGGTTCGAGCCCCTGATGGTGCACCAAGAGAAGTTGCAGGGGCTAATGAGAGCAAAGACCATTAGCCTTTGTGACGAAAGACAAGGCTCGTTGGTCAAGCGGTTAAGACTCCGGCCTCTCACGCCGGCAACGCGGGTTCGATTCCCGCACGAGTCACCAAAAGGTAAAAAAGCTGAAAGGCTTATAAATACAAAAGAATAGTTGGTGTTGATGACGCTGAGGGTCCACCTGTTCCCATACCGAACACAGAAGTTAAGCTCAGTGGTGCCGAAAATACTTGGCTGGTGACGGCCTGGAAAGATAGGGAGATGCCAACACAAAGCATACACCCAAACGGGTGTTTTGCTCTATATTCCTCCATAGCTCAGTCGGTAGAGCGCATGACTGTTAATCATGATGTCACTGGTTCGAGCCCAGTTGGGGGAGCCACAACGAGGCTCATAGTATATTCTATGAGCCTTTGTTTTTATTAAGTTTTCGGCTTACAGAATTAATCTATTTTGGCAAGCCGGAAAGGAAAGGATATGGAACAGAATATGACTGATAAGCAATTCGATGTTCTTATGAACTCAATTATTCAGATTGTTAAAGATTCTGATTCTAAAGATGATGCTGTTGAAAAACTGCAGAATCTAATCAAAGAACAGAAGAACTGACATCTTTCTCGCTTAATTTAATACAATCAAACATATGAGTCAATCACTATATTATGATATATAGTAATTGGCTCTTTTTTATTGCAATCGTTTTAATTTAGATTAAGACGGTTGCTTTTTTATTTCATAAAGAAAGGAAGATTTTAATGTATTTTACAGACACACCTGAACTTAGAAAGTTTGAAAGAGAGATGAAACAAAAGCCTAACTTTGATAGGCGAAACGATTACTTTTCTGAGAATGAAAGTAGTCATAAAAGAAAAGACATCAAATCTGATGACAAAAAAATTTAATAACGGAGGTTAGACATATGAAAACAAAAACCAGAAGTCCTACAAAAGAGTGTAAAAACGAAAAACTAAATAAGGAGTGACTTAATATGAATAAATTTGATAGACAGCGCAGACTTGCTGAAAGCGTTAAGGAGATGTATCAACCCGGTACAAGAATCGAGCTTATCTGTATGAACGACCCATATTCTCCTGTACCATCCGGTACAAGAGGTACAGTGCGAGCCGTAGATGATATGGGTACGATTTTTCCTGATTGGGACAACGGTCGTTCCCTTGGAGTTGTTCCCGGCGAAGATGTATTCAGAAAACTTTCCCAGGAAGAAATTGAAGCTGAAAACCAATCTTCATCAGTAGTTGAAGAAGAAACACTTGATGAAGATTATGAAATGATTATGAAACAGTGAGGTGAGTTTAAAAAATCTTCAAAGGTATGAAGATTTATGGCAATAAAATTTTTTGATATGTTTGCCGGTATAGGCGGTTTCCGTTCAGGTCTTGAAGCCATCGGCGGTTTTGAATGCGTAGGATATTGTGAAATCGACAAATATGCAAAGCAGGCATATGAATCAATGTATGATACAGGAGGCGAACTTTACTTTGAAGATGCAAGAAAAATCATGCCCGAACAGTTACCCCATATCGACCTTATTACAGGAGGATTCCCTTGTCAGTCTTTTTCAATTGCAGGACAAAGGAAAGGATTTGAAGATACCAGAGGAACGCTGTTCTTTGAAATTGCAAGAATTGCTACCGTTAAAAGACCTAAATATCTTTTCCTTTAAGTGACGCTCCAAGAGAGCAAACGCAGTGTAGCTCGATTGGCAAGCGGAACTTATGCTGTGTAGAAAATGTACCTGGACTGCTTAGTCATAACAAAGGCAGGACATTTAAAACAATCCTCAGTTCGTTGGACGAATTGGGGTATGATGTTGTATGGCAAGTGCTTAACAGCAAAGATTTCGGAGTTCCACAATCAAGAAAAAGATTGTATCTTATCGGATTTCATAGAGAAAAATGTGCCGGACAAGTATTATCTTTCACGCAGACAAATTCTAAAACTACTGTACAAAGATACCCGGGCAAAGAAGGTGACCGCATATATTCCTCAGAAGGAACAAGTATTACATTAACAAGTAATGCCGGTGGCTTTGGTGGCAGAACAGGTCTGTATAGCATAGAGAAATTTGGACTGCCAATAAAAGTAAATACCAAGGACGGATACTAAATTGCCTATCCCGGTGACAGCATAGATATCGATTATTCAGGAAATAACACAAGACGAGGTAGAGTAGGTCATAAAGTTGCTCATACTCTTACAACCTCATCAACACAGGCATATTACTTTATTGATATGAACCCTGACCCTAAAATGACCGAAATTGCAAGGTGTATTACAGCTCGTCACGCATCTGACATCAGCAACAGAAAAGGAGAACATTCTGCTGTGTTCATAGAAGATTACAACCTTACAGATGATGAGGAACATCCCCTTGTTGTATTCGTGGATAAGGAAAAGAAAATTCATATCGGCAGAATAAGAAAACTGACTCCGAGAGAGTGTTGGAGATTACAAGGCTTTACAGATGAGCAGTTTGATAAAGTCCTTGCAACAGGAATGTCTGATTCACAGTTTTATAAACAAGCCGGGAATGCTGTTACAGTGAATGTAATATCTGAAATAGGAAAGATAATTAAACAGGTCAACGAAAAAAGTAAAACAGAATAAAAATAACAACTGATATCAATCGTTCCAAACGACTGATATCGGTTTTCATATATAAGCCGTTGGTTGAGTTAAAAACTTAATCAACGGCTTTTGTTGTTTCGGGGCGATTGATATTCTGAAATGGAGTGATGAATATCAAAACCCCTGTTAGTTGGATGGGAAATAAAACTTCCGTCCTTCGCATTTTATACGCACTGTTTCCACTGAATTATGAAAGGTATATTGAACCGTTCGGTGGTTCAGGTGCTGTACTTTTGGGTAAGAAGAAACCTGACAAATTCGAGGTGTATAACGACTACAATCACAACCTTACAAATCTTTTTCAGTGTATGAGAGATAGACCGGCGGCACTCATCAAAGAAATAGGCTTTCTCAATTTGAATTCAAGAGATGATTTCAATATGTACAGAGAATATTTCAAAGACGAAAAGTTTGTCGATAGGTTTATCCAAGATGAAACAGAGAAAATACAGCTCATATTCGGAGAGCCAACGGCTGATGAATTTATAGAGCTGATGACTCGAAAAAAGCTTGATTATGATTTGCGTAGGGCTTCAATGTTTCTTAAACTCCTGCGATACAGCTATTCAAGCGGTGGAAAAAGTTTCGCCTGTCAACCTATGAATATCAGAAGTCTTTTTAGCTTAATACAGGATGTCAGCATAAGGCTGAAAAATGCTGTTATTGAAAATCAAGACTTCGAGGTTTTAATTAAGCATTATGACAGAGAAAATGCTTTTTTCTACTGTGATCCGCCGTATTATTCAAGTGAATATGTCTATCAGTGCGGATTTACTTGGGAGGATCATTTGAGATTGAAAAACACCTTGTCAAATACAAAAGGCAAATGGCTTGTTTCATACAACGATTGTGATGAAATCAAAGAGCTATATGAGGGATATTCATTCTTTGAGTTCAAGCGAATTCACAATATGAAACAGCGTATAAATGCAGGCGAACAGTTTCCCGAATTGCTCATCAGCAACTACGATATGTACGAACGGCAGAGAAGTCAGCCGTTTCAGTTAAGTCTGCTTGATTTAACATTAGAAGAACAAGTAAACATAGAGCAAATTATGAAGGAGTGTATTATCAATGGAAAATAGAGTATATATCAGCATACCGCTTGATTCATTAATTGTATCAGGCATCACATCAGGTTCGATTATCAAGATTACAGCCGCAGATGGCTTAATTATTCTTGAAAGATGCAAAGATGAAGTATGTGACTGTATTTGTGATGAGTGCAGAGAAAAGCATGAATTTGAAGGAAGTGAGGATGAGAAATGATGAAATTGTATAGGTTTCTCGGCAAAAGAGGAAGAATTACAATTCCATATGAAATCCGTCAGCAAATCGGATTCAGATGCAACGATATGTTGTCATTTACAAAGCTTGATGACGATTCGGTAGTTGTGCGTAAAGAAAAAATCTGCGATAACTGTAATGAATATTTAGATGAGTTTGAGGGCGATTTTGAAGAAAATATCACCCTTGAAGATTTCCTCGACAGTCTTTCCGAAGAAGAACAGAGGGACGCACTTGTGCATCTTTCTCTGTTGTGGGCTGAAAAGCAGAAACACTAAATTGGAGGTAAATTTAATAATGGCACAGAATACAAATTTCAAAGGAAACAAAAACAACAATCAGAAAAAGAAACTGCCATATATCAAGGTGAAAATTGACAAGATCATAAGTCTTGAAGAAAGCAAAACAAAAGCCTTTGCCAGCGTCACAATCGGTGGTGCTGTAGTTGTTCACGGCGTAAGAATTATGAATTCAGCAAAGGGTCTGTTTGTTGCTATGCCTGCAAATGTATATGTTGATGATAACGGTGAAAAACATTTCAACGAGATTGCCCACCCTGTTTCAAAGGAAGCCAGGACTTTACTAAACAACAAGATTATGGAAGCATATCATCAGTCACTCGACGAACAGCAGGCAGAATCAGAAACTGAGAATATGTCGGAAGATGAATCGGAAAACTTTTTGCAGAGTATGTAGTAAAATTCTCTGGACATTTCAAAATCTTTGGATATACTTGTTGCTGAAAGGACGGCGATAGTATGAAAAAGAAAATCGTAATTATGCTGACTCTGATTTTAGCGACAGGAACATTCACAGCTTGTACAGCAGAAGAAAAAGTAAATAATGATATTAAGGCATCCGTAGTTTCAAAAACTGCGGATGTTTCTGTATCTGAAACAACTTCTGTAATCAGTACAACAAGTCAGATTGAAACTAAAGAAACAGCAGAAACCACGGTAAAACCCACAGTATCGCAGGAAACAAAACCTTCGAAAACGGATACCAAATCCAAAGAAAAAGTAGACAGTGGGCAAAATCCGGCGGTTGTTTCGGCAACTGAAACAACTCAAGCAAAACAGGATTCAATATCAAAAGACACGGAGCAGAAAACCAAAGCAACCAAAGAAAAACCTACTCAAAAAGCAACAGAGAAACCAACCGAAAAGATAACACAACCACCCACAGAGAAGAAAAGTGTTGATGTAACTTCTGCTGTAAATTCAGCCATAAGCTACGGCAAACAGCTGGATATGAAATATGATACTTCTCTTAACACAGGCAACGCAAGTTGGTTTTCACCTACAAACGCATCATACTATGATGATACACAAAGTTTGATTGCAGACTGCTATGCCGATATAGAGTATGTGGCATACTACTACAAACATGACGGAATAGTTCCAAGTGAGCTGTCATTTAATGTAGTAGCAGAAAGCAACAAAATATATGTGGTCTATTGTTAGTCGGGTGTCCCGACAGCCAATTTTTTCAGCACTCACTTAATTGTGGGTGATATTTTTATGTGAAAGGAAAATGTAAATGACAATTAAAAACATTACAACAAATGATTTAAGAAAGATGAATAACAAGGAAGGACTAATCCTCCAAGGTTGCGGAGGTGAAGTAAAGGAATGGGTTGACGGTATAAATGATATTCTCACAGAAAACGGAATACTCCTTGATGATACAAAATTCGATAATGTGTCTGTGTTTCAAAATGAGGGAGTTACTTGTATTCTCTATCCCTTTGATAATGTTCACTTTGATGTGGGCAAACTGTCAATGTGGCGATTGCAGTCATATACAGCCTTTGCCGGAACTTGGCTTTCCGACTATGTGGATAACAACCTGGGCGGTTTTGAGGTAAAGCAGAAACCCGACTGTGAATTGATAGGTCAGGACGGAAATATTTTCAATCTGATGGGAATTGCAAGTCATACCTTAAAGCAAAATGGTATGGCAGATGAGGCAAAAGGAATGTGCGGTCGTGTTACAAAATCAGGCAGTTACTGCGAGGCGCTGAGCATTATCGGTGAGTATGTCAATATCACAGACAGCAGTAAGCAGTCTGATGATATAGATGAAGATTTCAATGAAGGGCAGGCGATGAAGTTATGATTGATTAAAAACAGAATAAACATCAATCGGGGCAAGGGTAAAATCTTGCCCCATATTTTTTATGAAAGGATTTTTAATATGACGAACTTAATCAAAAACAAGAAATTTAGAAGAATAACGGCAATACTGCTTGTCATCATAACATTGTTTTGCAGTGTGTTTACTCTCCCTGTAAGTGCGGCAAGTGGTGACAAAGCAACAATTACATTTGCTTACTGTTACGACACAGCAGGGAACATAATCAGATATCAGCAGACCACAACTGACAACGGTTACACAGTAGGTTCAGCCGGTGAGGAATTGTGCAAAATCTTTGCAGACGGAAAGGAAGCCTACTGCATTGAGCCTGGTCACAGTTTGTTTGCAGGCAATTCCTTGACGGAGAACGGTTCGGTTGTGTGGAAAAATTTAGGCTCTGCAAAGCAAAAGGCGATTAACCTTGCTCTGCTGTACGGTAAACCCGGTTCGGGAAAGAATTTAAGCGGTACAGAAGATCAGAAATGGATTGCAACACAGCTTATTGTTTGGGAGTTTGTGTCAGGTTGCAGAAGTACAAATGATGGTTACAAATGCACCAACATAAAATATATAGACGGCATTTGTGCAGGCGGTGCAAACCCAGGTGTTAAGTCGGTTTACAATGCGATTCCAAAAAGCCTTGCAAACTATTCAACTATTCCGAGCTTTGCATCTGCAATCGCATCAAAGGCAGAAACCTATGAAATGAAGTATAGTGACGGAAAATATTCTGTTACACTTGCTGACAGCAACAAAATACTTGATGAGTTTACTTTCAAAACAATAAACGGAATTACAGCCACAAAATCAGGAAATAAATTGACATTAACCTCAACTTCAGCAGTAAATGATGCAATAACCTTTAATTCTGCAAAGTCAATGCCGGATGTTGGCAAAACTGTGCTTGTTCCGTATGGTGATGCAAGTTTGCAGGATGTAATCACAGGTGTTGAAAATGATGCAGACCCGATAAGAGCATATTTCAAAGTAAAGACAAGCTCAGGTAATCTGAAACTTGTTAAAACCTCCGAGGACGGAAATGTTGCAAATATTAAGTTTACAGTTAAGGGCGAAAACTACAGCAAGACCGTAAAAACAAATTCAAAGGGTGAATTTGAATTAACAGACCTTGCACCCGGTACTTACACAGTAACCGAAAACACAGAGGAAAAATATGCAAAACAGAACAGTAAAACTGTTAAGGTGGAGTCAGGCAAAACTGTCACAGTTTCATTTGCAAATGTCCTTAAAAAGTGGAATTTGACTGTCACCAAAACCGATGCCGAAACAAAAATAGCACAGGGAAACGCTACACTTGCAGGTGCAGTTTACGGCATCTACAATAACGGAAAACTTGTAGATAAATATACCACAGACCAAAACGGAAGTTTCACAACCTCATACTATGTATGCGGTGATAACTGGACTTTGAAAGAAATTGAGCCAAGCGAGGGTTATCTGCTTGATGAAACCGAATACCATATCGGCGCAGAATCAAAGAATTACACAGTTGAAAACAACTCAATTTCAATAGGTGTTACCGAAGATATTACAAAGGGAAAAATCTCTATAATCAAGCATACCGATGACGGAAGTACAAAAATAGAAACTCCCGAAAAGGGTGCAGAGTTTCAGGTGTATCTCAAGTCGTCGGGCAGTTACAGTAAAGCAAAAGAAACGGAAAGAGATACACTTCTATGTGATGAATACGGCTTTGCAGAAACTAAAGATTTACCATACGGCACATACACTGTTCATCAGACCAAAGGTTGGGACGGTACAGAGTTCTTAAAGGACTTTGATGTGTTCATAAACGAAAACGACAAGACCTATAAGTATCTAATTAACAACGCAGGTCTTGAAAGTTATGTAAAGATAGTAAAGGTGGATTCTGAAACAGGTAAGCAGATTCCATATGCAGGCGCAGGCTTTCAGATTTACAATACAAAGGGCGAGCTTGTAACTATGAAATATACTTATCCAACTGTTACAAAGATTGATACTTTCTATACAAATGAAGAAGGCTGTCTTATCACACCTAAAACTCTACCGTATGGAAAAGGATATTCCATAGTAGAGGTTCAGGCTCCATACGGATATATTCTTGACAGCACTCCTGTGTATTTTGACATTACAGCAGAAAATACAAGCGAAGAAAACGGCGTTACATTCGTAAAAACAGAGAAGAAAAACAAACCGCAGAAAGGTACGATCACAGTTGAAAAGACAGGCGAGATTTTCTCAAATGTAACTTCATCAGGTGAAGAAGTAGTAATCTATCAGCCGGAATACTCTGTCAGCGGTTTAGAAAATGCTGTATTTGAAATCTACGCTGATGAGGACATTACAACTCCGGACGGTACAGTAAGAGTGAAAAAGGATACACTTGTTGCAACCCTTAAAACAAACGAAAAAGGTACAGCAAAAAGTAACGAACTTTACCTTGGTAAATATCGTGTTGTAGAAACCGTTGCTCCTAACGGAACTGTTCTGAACAAGACAGTAAATCATATTGAACTCACCTATGCAGGACAGAACGAAAAGGTGACAAATACATCAACTTCATTTGTAAACGAAAAACAGAAGGTGGAAATCGACCTTTTAAAAATTCTTGAACAGGACGAAAAATTAAATATCGGTGACAATGATGAAATCAAAAGTGTTTCTTTCGGACTTTATGCCGATGAGGATATTAAAGCATCAAATGGAACGGTTATTCCAAAGAACGGACTTGTTGAAATCATCACTTGTAATGAAAACGGTAAGACAACTTTCACAACAGACCTTCCATTTGGAAGTTACTATGTTAAGGAAATCAAAACTGACATCCACTATGTTCTCTCTGATGAGAAATATCCTATTGTTTTTGAATACGCAGGGCAGGATATTGCAACTGTAAATATTACAGTAAACAACGGAGAACCAATTAGAAATGATCTTATCTACGGTACAATCAAAGGCTTGAAGATTGACCGTGAAACTAAAGACAGAATTTGCGGTGCTGTGTTCGGCTTATTCAGTACAGATGAAAAGAAGTGTACTGAAGAAAATGCAATCCTCACGGCAAAATCAGATGAGAACGGTGTGTTTGAATTTTTCAATATTCCTTACGGTCAGTACATTGTGTGTGAATTAAGACCTGCCGAGGGTTATCTGCCAAACGCTGAAATCTATCCTGTTACTGTATCAAAGAATGAGGAAGTAATTGAAATCATAGTGGGAAATGATAAAATCCCCGAACTGAAAACCACAGCAACTGTTGACGGTGAAAAGGAAGTCACGGCAGGAGAAACGGTTACCATTGATGATGTTGTAAGTTTCAAACATCTTGTGCCTAACAAGGAATACACATTAAAAGGAGTTTTAATGGATAAGAAAACAGGAAAGCCGTTTGTAGTTGATGATGAAGAAATTACTGCTGAAGTAACATTCACTCCGGAAACATCAAACGGTGAAGTAACTGTGTCTTTTACCTTTGACGGCTCTGCTGTTACAAAAGAAACCGATATTGTCGTCTTTGAATCTCTGTACAGTGAAGATGTAGAAATTGCCACACACGCAGATATTAAGGACGAGAATCAGACCGTTACAATTCACCCACAGCCTGAACCCGAAAAGCCACAGACGGGCGATAACTCAAATATCGGCTTTTGGATTGGACTTGGCGCAGTAGCCTTGGGCGGACTTGTATCTGTTGTAATTATCAAAATCAAAAAGAAAGACGAGGATGATGAATAATGCGAAGGGCATATATATGTTCACCACTGAGTGGCAACATTTATGGAAACATTGAAAACGCAAAACGATATGCCCGATATACATTTAAGTGCGGTATGGCTCCTGTCATACCGCATTTTTTCGCCCTTGTTTTAGATGATGAAATCCCTGACGAAAGAAAACTCGGTATGCAGGCAGGTCTCTCTCTGTTGTGGGTATGTGATGAAGTATGGGTGTTCGGTGATGAAATAACCGAGGGTATGAAAAAGGAAATCATCTTTGCTGAAAAGCTCAATATCAAGGTGAAATATATATCGGAAAAGGATTTGAAGAAAACGGAGGTTATCTAAATGAAAGTAAAAAGTAATAGAATGAAACTTTTAAAGATTTTTCTGACTGTTGCCGTTGTTGCTGTTTTGTTTGCAATATCGGCAGTAACAGCATTCGCCGCAGGTAATGTTTCAAGTGCGATAGAAAGCACTTGGACGGCGGCTCAAACACAAATCAAAAACGTAGTTAATAATGTAGTTTTTCCTGCTGTTGATATGATTCTTGCAATTCTGTTCTTTGTCAAACTTGCAACAGCGTATATGGACTATCGCAAACACGGTCAGTTTGAATTTACCGCACCGGCTATCCTTTTTGGTTGTCTTGTGTTCTCACTAACTGCACCGCTATATATCTGGACTGTCCTTTCGTAAAGGGGGAGTTAAATGTTTAGCTGGTTAGGAGATTTTATCGGAGGAATAGGCGATGCTATCGGCAGTACATTTGACTTTCTCGGTGAACAAATCTCAAACGCAATATGGAACACAATGCTTCAGTGGTTCTATGAAACCATTTACAATGCCGTGGCTGACTTCTTCACAATGATGGGCAATATGGGTGCAGATATTTTCGACCTTGAATGGGTTCAGGCAACAATCAATCTATTCACCTTGTTCGGCTGGGGTTTGTTTGTTGCAGGCACGGTAGTTGCCGTATTTGATGTAGCAATAGAATACCAAAACGGCAGAGCCAACATTAAGACAACAGCAATAAATGTACTTAAAGGTTTCTTCGCCTGTTCTCTTTTCGGTGTTGTACCTGTGGAGCTGTATAAGTTCTGCATCAGTCTGCAAAACACTTTTTCAAAAGATTTGTCATCTATAATGGCAGGACAGCAAAGCCTTGATTTGTCGGGACAAAGTACAAGCGTTTTAGAAGGCTGTTTTGCAGTATCAACACAGACAACATTCGGGTTACTGAATCTGTTATGCATGATAGCCTTTGCTTATTGCGTTATTAAGATCTTTTTCGCAAATATAAAGAGAGGCGGAATACTTTTAATTCAAATGGCAGTAGGCTCTCTATATATGTTCAGCGTTCCGAGAGGTTATCAGGACGGTTTTAATCAGTGGATGAAACAAATTGCGGCACTTTGCTTAACGGCATTTTTGCAGACAACTCTGTTGTTCCTCGGACTTCTCACATTTCCCGGTAATATGTTGTTGGGGTTAGGCATTATGCTGTCGGCAAACGAAGTACCGAGAATAGCACAGCAGTTTGGTCTTGATTCATCTGTAAAGGTGAATATGACAAGCATTGTTCACGCAACTACAACAGCAGTAAATCTAACAAGAAGTGTAGCGAGAGCTACGAAATGAGGAGAATTAAATGAACACATATTTATATCCGAAAAACTTAAAAGCCACAGCCAACTTATGGCTGTGGAGTTTGAGAGATTTTGCAATAATGAGCATAGCGCTTTTATTATCAATCCTTATACTTGCACAGACGAGGATAATAGTACCGCTTGCAGTAACACTCTGCTTCGGATTTTTCTCAATCCGACTTGAAGATACAACCGTGCTTGATTTTATTCGCTATGCAGTGAAGTATTTTATTTCAACACAACAAGAGTTTATATGGGCAGCGTGACGCTGCACCCAATTCGCACACTTGGCTTGTTGTTAACAAGTTTTGTGTGCTTGCGAAATTACTATGATATGGAGGAAAAACACAAAATGCGTAAATCAAGAATTAAGAAAAAAAGGAAGGGCAAATCAACGCAGGATTTAATCGGTATAAAGACCTTTACCAAAAACGGCTTAAAGGTTGGTAAAGACGAGCTTGTTTTCTTTATGGTACAGCCTACAAATATTTCTGTGTTGTCGCACATCAACATTGAAATCAAGATTCGTCACCTTATGATGGTTCTTTCTGCTGTGCCTGATATTGAGATAACCTGTACCGATTCCTGCGAATGTTTTGACACAAACAAAAGCTATATCAAAGACAGAATTGAAGAAGAACACAATGTAAAAGTCAGAAAGATTCTGAACAAGGATTTGAAATTTCTCGACAGTATTCAGACGGAAACTTCAACTGCAAGACAGTTTTTGTTTATTGCAAGGTGCAAATCCGCAAAGTCGGAAAATGTGTTGCAGAAAGCAAACAGAGTTGAAAAAATCATTGCCGACCAAGGCTTTGAGGTTACACGAATGAGCAAAGGTGACGTCAAGCGATTTCTCGCAATCTATTTTGATGCAAGTATGAACGGCGACCTTATGCCTGACTATGACGGCGAACAATATATTTCGGAGGTGCAAAATGAAGAAGCATAAAGGGAAAATCCAAATGGGAATTGTTATAGGTATATTTTCTGCAATTTTAATTACTTGCCTGATTTCTGTGTTCTCACAGCTTTATACCGAAAACAAAGAAAAAGAAGAATTTAGACAGCTTGCAGAAATTGTTACTGAAGAAACGACGGAAACAGAAAATATTAGAAAGCCTAATATCCTAAAAGTCGGTAATTTTGATGTTGAAAACAGGTCTGAACAACCTATGTATTACACAACTGACTATCAGCCACATTCAATATCAGAACTCACTTCAATGAACTCTGATTGCTTCGGTTGGATAAGCATAACAGGCACAAACATAAACTATCCTGTTATGCACACACCCGATAATCCGCAAAAGTATCTGAATAAAAACTTTTACGGTGAATACAGCCTTAGCGGTGTGCCTTTTTTGGATAGCAGATGTTCAGTCGACAGCACAAACCTCATAATTTACGGACACCATATGAACAACGGCACAATGTTTGCAAACCTTTGCAACTATACAAACACTTCATACAGAGATGAACACAAAGCAGTTGTACTTGAAACAAAAGACGGTGTATCTGCATATACCGTCTTTGCTGTTCTGAAAGTTAAGTCTGATGATGAATGGTACAGGTTTACATCAGCGCTTACAGAAAAGAGGTACAACTCTTTGGTTGAATACGCAAAAGAAAAATCTATTTATGAAACAGGTATCACACCAAAATACGGTCAGCAGATGTTAACGCTGTCAACCTGTTACGGTAATAATCAGGATGACCGCATACTTGTGTTGGCAGTACGAAACTAAGGAGGTAAAAATGGGACTGTTTAAAAGAAAAACAAAGGTGCTTACACCACAGCAGGCAGAGGAGATTTACACTAAAGATTTCTTCGATATGATTCTGCCGTCAACAATAAAGTTTTTTACCGACCACTACATTGTTGGGGACTCATATCGCAGTGTGTGGGCGGTGCGTGAATATCCCACCTCAACGGAAGAACAGGCAATACTTTCTCAACTTGCCGACAGAAATTGTGTAACCCTTCGCATTTATCACAGACTTGTGGAAAGTATGGAGCAGAGAAAAATCATACAGGACGCCACACGCAAAAACAAACTGAAATCAAGCGGTAATGATGTGAACGAAACCATTGAGGCACAGGGCAACCTGCAGGATGTTGTTACCCTCATTGCAAATATGCACAAGAACAAAGAACCTCTTTTGCATTGTTCGGTATTTATTGAACTGAAAGCCAAGAGCAAACAGAAACTAAAGGAACTTCAAACCGATATTGCAATGGAGCTTACCCGGTCAAATATTGTGGTTGACAGACTTACACTTCGTCAAAAGGAAGGTTTCTTGTCTGCTCTACCCATAGGTTCAAATCAATTCGGCAGTCTTTATGAAAGAGTGTTGCCGGCAAGTTCTGTTGCAAATCTGTTTCCGTTTAACTTCTCAGGTAAAACAGACCCTAACGGCTTATATATCGGACGAGATAAATACGGCACGAACATTCTTGTTGACTTTGACAGACGAACAGAGGACAAGACAAATTCAAATATCCTTATTCTCGGCAACTCAGGGCAAGGAAAAAGTTATTTGTTGAAACTCATTCTCACAAACATTCGTGAAAGTGGAAAGAAAATCGTTTGTCTTGACCCTGAATCAGAGTATAAGAACCTGACCGACTCACTTGGCGGTTGTTACATTGACTTTATGTCCGGCAGATACAAAATCAATCCTTTAGAGCCTAAGGCTTGGAATACTGGTCAAGGTGATATTGACAAAGATGCGCCTGATGCGTTTAACAAAGCTACCCGATTGTCACAACACATTGCGTTTTTAAAGGACTTTTTCAGAGCCTACAAAGACTTTACAGATGTTCAGCTTGATACCATTGAAATTCTGCTGATGAAGTTGTACGCAAGGTTTGGTATTACAGATACAACAGACTACAGCACAAAGAAACCGTCAGACTTTCCTGTAATGAGTGACTTTTATGATTTATGTGAAGAAGAATATATGACCTACGACCGCAAGAGGAAATACCTCTACACAGAAGAAGTTTTGCAGGAGGTTTGTTTGGGTATTCACAGTATGTGTGTAGGTTCCGAAAGCAAGTACTTTAACGGTCATACAAACATCACAGATGACAGCTTATTGTGTTTTGGTGTTAAGGGGTTACTCGATACAAACAAAAGACTAAAAGACGCTATGCTTTTTAATATTCTCTCATATATGAGCAACAAGCTCCTTGGAGAGGGAAACACAGTTGCATCAATAGATGAAATGTATCTTTTTCTTTCAAACCCAACAGCCATTGAGTATATACGAAACGCAATGAAGCGTGTGCGTAAAAAGGATTCGTCTGTAATTCTTGCAAGTCAGAACATTGATGATTTTCTGATTCCGAGTATAAAGGAATTTACAAAACCGCTTTTCTCAATTCCAACTCATCACTTCCTGTTCTATCCCGGCAATATCAATCCAAAGGACTTTGAAGATGCTTTAATGGTTGAGCCAAACGAATACGACTTAATAAAATTCGCAGAAAGAGGCACTTGCCTGTACAGATGCGGTAATGAAAGATACTTGTTACTTGTTCAAGCACCGGAATACAAAGCAGAGATTTTCGGTAGTGCCGGGGGACGTTGACAATAACTTTGTTAGGATGATATAATACTGTAAAAACCAAAATTTAAGGAGTGTAAGAAATGGATACAGAAAAACACTTTTCATTAGAATTAAAACAAAATTTCCTATCAAGTGCAATTACTGATATATCGGCATACATTCAATTAACTGATACAAAAGTATCTATATTAATGGGTGCTATTGTTGCACTAATAGTTGGTGGATTTGCTTGTTATGAGCCAATAGGAAAAATTATTTCAAAAATTAATCCATGTAGTTGGATTGGGATTATATTGGTTATTTTTATCGTATTATTATGTTTAAGTGTAGTTTTTGTATTTGCATTTGGTTTACTAACTGTAAAATGGCATTCTTCAGATAATAGTTATAAGTCAAAATGGTTTTTATTACAGAATACGAAAATATATACTTCTGAAGCATATCTTAAAGATATTAATGCTATGAGTGATGAAGATATTATTGAAAATATGGCAATAGAATTATATAAGCTCAATGATATTAATAGACAAAAATCTAAAACAATGAAGTTGGTGACAATTTCTTTCACATGTTCAATAGGTTTTGCAATTGTGATTTCTTTACTTTTGGTTGCAAGTCTAATATGAGGTGATTATATGAAAGTAAACATAGAAGATATTTATGAGAAAACACTAGAACACTATTCTAAAGCAAAAGAAAATTTATTGAAATCTGAAGCTTTTTTTGAACATAGTGCTGCTATTTCAAATGCTATTCCTGGATTTGATGCAGAAAAACTTGAATTTGGTTCATATGATAAAGAAAACTTTGCAGTGTTATTTGTTGATATGAGATTATCAACAAAACGTGCAAAATTATTCGGAGCTCAAATAACATTTCTTACGATGCATGTTTTTTTGACTGCATTATTAGAAGTGGTAAAGTGTTATAACGGAAAAGTAATTGATATTATGGGCGATGGTCTTATGGTTTTTTGGGGAGGGAAAAATGCTCGTGAGAAAAAAGGAGAAACCAATTCCTTAGCAATTAAGCAGGCTGGATTATGTGGACGCGATATGCTTTTAATTAGAGATAGAGTTATTAACCCAATCATTAAAAATAATAATCTTGGTAGTCAAATTAGTATCGGAGTTGGAGTTACATTCGGTAGTGTTATTGTAACGAAAATAGGAATAAGTGACTCGTACGATGTAAAAGCTTTTGGTGATTGTATAAATACTGCTAGTAAATATGCTGATAGTGTTTTTAACAAGGTGAAAGTTTCGAAAAAGATAAAAAACGAATGGCCATCAAGCAAGGGAGGAAAAATCAGATTTATTTCAAGTGGAAACGATTCATTCTTATTAGAGACATCAAAATGATATTATCTGTTTTTACTTAGGCTGTTTTATCTTAATATTCCTTTACAAAATAATACAATAAACCGTATAGTATTTAATAATTGGTAATATCAAAAGATCTGTAGCTGTTCTGTTTTTATTTGTTTTCTTACTTACTAGTTTGAATTGTATTATATTTTATATTGGCTATAAATATGTATATGAATTGATTTTTATTTTTTGATTTACAATTAACAATAAACAAGATATTCACAATTGATAGTCTATTGTACAATTTATAAATCAAAATGAAAAAATTAGTATGAAATACAATAAAGTTAATCTGATTTACTGAGAGTTGGTGATTTTTAGTGGAAAATGTAGTAATAACTTTTAGAATGTTTGAAGAAATTAATCGACGTGTTTCTGATCTAAGGTGGATTTATAATATTGATTATTTTCCAGATGGTATTGTGGATACAAGTAAAGTGTTAGATTTTATTAAGAGTGGAAAGAAAAAAATAGTAGTTTTGGATAGAAATATATTTGATAGATTACTTAAGATTGCTACAACAGGTAGAACGAATCAGGGAAGGATTCAAGATGTTGCTTTATTAATGATTTGGTGTATGATAAACGGGTGTGAAGTACTTCCTTATTCTGCTATTAGTGAACATGCATCAGTAAAATGTGATGAACAAATTGGTCAAAATGAATATAAAATATTCGATGAAATATTTCAAAGAATAACTATGGAAGTCTGGTTTAAATTGGCAGAAGAAAAAATTAAGTATAATCCGATTATTATACAGGATAAACTTGGTGTTGTTTCTCCAAAAGTTAAATTTGTAAAAAACTCTATTGATTATTTGTTTAATTATATGGCGATGATTCATTTGGCATATGTTTTAAGAACAGAAAAAAATAATATTTCTCGATATTTTTCTTTCTTCAAATGGTATTATGATTATTCATTGGTATCACGATATACAACTGCCTATGTATCACTATTTCTTGCTGGATATGATGGATTTGTAGGCCCAAAAAATATAATGAGTAAGGATATTGATAAAGTTTTAGCGGGTTGTTCAAATCAAGCAAAAGACTTATGCTATTTGACAGAATATTCAAAAGATAGAGTGCCAACAGATTGTGAGTTTGTTTTTGCTACTGATGATTATATGCTATTTCAGATACAAAAGTTAGGCAATGGATCAACTACACCTATTCGATTATTTGAGAATATAATAACAAAAAATAAGAGAAAGGTGTCAAAATGGGTAACAGCGTTGGAATCATCACATAAAACTATTTCTGTACGCAAAGATCAATATGAAAGTTATTGCGAGAAACAAATTAAAAAGGAGATTAATCAATTGAAAACAACTTTTGATTAATCCTATTGTTTTTTATTGGTTATGGAGATTGTTTATTATGAATCTGATTGATTTTCTTAAATGAATTTCAATCGGATTTTTTGCATTACGGAGGTGATACAATGTCTGCCACAATAGGTGCGACACTAAAGAAAATAGCAGTCTCATTGCGGTCAGACAAAAAGGTTTTAAAAACAATAGGCGGTATAGCAATCGGCATAATCACTATTTTCAATTTCAACTCACAATTTACTGTTCTATCTTGGAAATATTAAGAACTTTGAGAGAAATCTTTTGACAGTCCCGGTAACAGGAAATTTTTGTGGACAAAACACTATTTTAGTGATATAATATTAAATAATATATTTATTTCTGCAATTATAATTTATGTATTATTGTTAAAAGAATAAAATTTGATAAGGAGTTGAAAGTATGTTACTAACTCGTTTTCGTATCACTAAATTTAGATCTGTTGAGGATAGTGGTTGGATAGATGCTGATGAAATTACAGCACTTATAGGAACTAATGAATCTGGAAAAACAAACATTCTCTTACCACTTTGGAAATTAAATCCAGCAGAAGGAGGTAAGATCATTCTTGCAGACGATTTACCTCGTGATGAATATCATTTATATAGAGATTCTAATGAAAAGCCAGTTTTTATTCGTGCTGAATATTCACTGTCAGAAAAAGAGTTGAGTGAAATCGCTGACTTAATAGAAAGAGATTCATCTGATATGGGTTTTGTAATAATAAGCAGAGATTTTGATGGTGATTATTATTTCGAATTTCCAAATCTTGATGAATCACCGAAGATAACAATTAAAGAGATAGATTCTGTGATCGATGGATATATAAAATCTTTGAATGACTTTTCTTCTAATAGTAGTGCTGAAAACATAAGAAAAAGTAAAGTTTTAGAAGTACTTAAGGAAGCGAAAGCTAAATTGGGATCAGATAAATCTATTTTAGAAACACTAAATGCTATAAAAAATGATTTATCAATTAATGTACGTGAGGTGAAAAGTTCAACTTCTTTTGCTGTTTTGGATGAATTGAAAGAGTATATAGATAATTCAATTGATGAGTTATCTGTCCCCTCAATTTTAGAAAATCGAGAGTTAGAGGCTTATTTATTAGAATATATGCCAAAATATGTTTATTATTCTAATTATGGCAATCTTGATTCTCAAATATATTTACCTCAGGTGATTGAGAACTTTGAAAGGAAGGATCTGGGGGTAAAGGATACTGCAAAGGTTCGCACATTAAAAACATTATTTGATTTCGTGAATTTAAATCCCAAAGAAATTCTAAGTTTAGGTTCGGAAAATAATAAATCTTCATTAACTGCTAAGGAAATAGAAGAACTAGCTAATAAAAAGAAGGAAAGAGAAATACTTTTATCTTCTGCTTCATCAGGTTTTACAAAGGCATTTAATGAGTGGTGGAAACAAGGTGATTATACATTTGAATTTCAAGCGGATGGTAATTTTTTTAGAATATGGGTATCTGATAAAATAAGACCAGAACGCATTGAATTGGAATCTCGAAGCACAGGTTTACAATGGTTTTTTAGTTTCTATTTAGTTTTCCTTGTGGAAAGTAAAAAACATCATAAAAATGCTATTTTATTATTAGATGAACCAGGCGTGACTCTTCATCCATTAGCACAAAAGGATTTGTTTATTTTCTTTGAAAATTTAGCTAATGAAAATCAAATAATTTATACAACACATTCCCCATTTATGGTAGATTCAAATCATTTGGACAGAGTGCGTTCGATATTTATTGATAAAAGTGGAAAAACAGTTGCTAGTCCAGACTTGAGAGCAGTGGAAAGGATGAATGGAAATAATCAATCACAGTCGATTTATCCAGCTCATGCAGCACTTGGACTGACTGTCTCTGATACATTATTGATTAACTGTGAACCAGTTCTTGTTGAAGGAACTTCAGATCAGATATACCTTTCCGCATTAAAAAGTTTGTTAATATCAAAAGGAAAGATCGCTCCATTGAAAGAATTAGTATTTATACCTACAGGTGGAACAAAAGGTATTAAAGCAACTGCGGCTATATTATCTGGAAGAAGCGAAGTGAAACCTGTCGTATTGGTTGATGGTGATAAACCAGGTATGAAAATTGCAGCAGAACTAAAAAGTGGATTTTATGCCGATGTTCCGCAAAGAATTATTAATATATCTGAATATACGAATTTGGAAAACGGAGAAATCGAAGATTTATTTTCTGCCGAAAAATTTGCGGATATTGTTTGCAAATTTTTGCCCCGCCCAGAAGAAGTAGAGGAAGAGTTTGATGATGTTGTAAATGATAATTCTTCAATTTGTGATCAAATTGAAGATTATGCAAAGAATTATGGCATTTTACTCGAAAAAGGATGGAAGGTGAGATTAGCTAATATCGTAAAGAAAGAAATACTAAAAGGCAAAGGAAAGATTCTTTCAGAAGGAGATTCTGAATTTCAAAATGTATTAGAATTATTTAATAAAATTTTGAATGAAACAATTCAATTATCCTAAGTGATTTAGTGGATAGATTAAATTTGTTAGTAGCCAGTTGATCTTTATACAAATCAACTGGCTTTTTCTATTTTTGGAGGTGATACAATGTCTGCCACAATAGGTACGGCACTAAAGAAAATAGCAGTTTCTCTGCTGACAGACAAAAAAGTTTTAAAAACAATAGGCGGAATAGTAATCGGCATAATCATAGTTGTGGTTATGCCGATTATTGCTGTTATTTCTATTTTTAACGGCAGTATGAACATTGATACCGATAAGCTCAATCAGTCTATACAACAAAACATTTCTGATGAGCAAATGGAAAAATTTCAGCTTATAAATGACACAATGTCCGAGGTCGAAACTCAGCTTGATAAAAAGAAACTGTCTGATTGCAACACGCAGGCAGAGGTAATATATCTGTTTTTTCTGTCTGATAAATCAAAGGACAAAGATTTTGTAAAAAACTTTGTTTTCTGCTTTAAAAAGAATCAGTCTGATGGAGACTTGATTAAGACTGTCAATGCAAAGTTTGGAACGGAGATTGAGTACGCAGAGTTTCAGAAGATGATGCAGTCAATCAAAGGTGCTGAAATCAGTACGGCAGGCTTCACCGATAAATCAACAAAGAATAATCTTGACCTTGTTAAGTGGTGCGAGAACGCATACAAAAACGGTTGGGGCTATGTCTATGGAGGTTACGGTCAGATTTGCACAGAGCAGTATCTCAATCAGCAGGCGAGCCTGTTTCCCAGCAACAACGAGGCTGGCGGAGAGATGAGAACTGTCGGTAAAAAGTGGCTGGGCAAACGAGTTGTTGATTGCATAGGACTGATTAAGTCATACGCTTGGTACAATGCCGATAGCGGTCAGATAACAGTCGGTTCAAACGGCTTTACTGATTGTGGTGCGAATACAATCTGGAACAATGTGAAAGAAGGCGGTACAATCTCAACTATGCCCGATATACCAGGTCTTGCTGTATGGATGGACGGTCACATAGGTGTGTATGTCGGCAACGGCGAAGTTATTGAAGCACAAGGCACAGCCTACGGAGTTGTGAAAACTCAGCTTAAAAATCGTGGATGGACTAAGTGGATGAAAATACCAAATATCAAATATATTAAGGATAAGGAGAGTAAAAAGTAATGAAGAAAACAAGCGTAAGCATAATGTATGATGATGAAAAACTGTCTGCTGTCAAGCTGTATATGTCACAGCGTGATTTGAATTTCAAAGAAGAACTTGAAAAATCGGTTGATACTTTGTACTCAAAATATGTTCCTGCAAATGTCAGGGAATTTATTGATATGAAGTCATCGCAGGCAAAACCACCCAAACCTAAAAAGCCAAAGCCACAGGAAGAAAATACCGAGGTGGTAACTTGAGAACTCAAAACTTTGGTGTAGAAATTGAAATGACCGGCATCACTCGCAGTACTGCGGCTAAAGTGATAGCCGGTTATTTTAATACCACAGCAACTCATATCGGAGGTTGCTATGATTCATATTCTGTCCGTGATAATGATAACAGACAATGGAAGATTATGCGTGATGCAAGTCTTAGGTGTACCAACCGTTCAGGCGAACAGGCAAGTGCTTTGTACTCTGTTGAATTTGTCACACCCATTTGTAATTACAATGATATTGAAACTATACAGGAGTTAGTCAGAAAACTTCGTGGTGCAGGAGCAAAAGTGAATTCCAGTTGTGGTATGCACTGCCATATTGATGCGTCAAGACACACACCGAAAACACTTCGCAATATAGTTAATATTATGGCATCAAAAGAGGACTTGCTCTACAAGTCGCTTAAAGTGAATGTTAGCCGTGAGCATTACTGTCAGAAGATGGATACAAGATTTCTTGATGAAATCAATAACCAACCTCCACTTTCAATGGAACAACTAAAATCAATGTGGTATGACGGCGGTGACTACAGCTACAGACACTATGATGACAGCCGTTATCACGGTTTGAATTTGCACAGCGTGTTCAGTAAGGGTACTATTGAATTTCGCCTGTTAAATTCAACACTACATGCAGGAGAAGTGAAAAGTGCAATTCAGCTTTGTCTTGCAATAAGTCATCAGGCTTTAATTCAGAAGTCTGCACGACATACAAAAACAGTATCGGATAACGAAAAATATACTTTCCGTACTTGGCTGTTGAGGTTAGGTCTTATCGGTGATGAATTCAAAACCGCCCGTCATCATCTGCTGAAAAATCTTGACGGCAATATTGCGTGGAAAGATCCTGCACAGGCTGAAAAGCAAAAGGAAAGGCTTGCACAGAAAAGACTTGAAGTCTTGCAGAACAGTATAAATGAAAATATAAATTCAGAACCCGAAGTTGAAACTGCTGAACAGCAGGAAGAAACTTCGGGTTTAGTTATGAGAATGTAAGGAGAAAAAATTATGAGTAAGTTATATGTTGCTTACGGAAGCAACTTGAATTTAAAACAAATGGCATATCGTTGTCCAACCGCAACTCTTGTAGGAACAGGAGCGATAGAAAATTATGAATTGCAGTTCAAAGGTATGCCGACCGGAGCATATGCAACCATCGCGCCTTGCAAAGGAAAGTCCGTTCCCGTTGCTGTATGGGATATAAAACCTATTGATGAAATGCGACTTGACCGATACGAGGGGTATCCCTCACATTATTTTAAACAAGATGTTCCTGTCAAGATGAATAACGGAGAAGAATTGTCTGCTATGGTTTACATTATGGACTTAAAGCAAAAGTTCGGCTTGCCGAGCAGTAACTACTATTACACAGTTCTTCAGGGCTACCATGATTGCAATCTTGATGACAGTGTGTTTAAAGATGCAGTGAAGAACAGCGCAGATAGATTCGTGGAAGAACAAAACAGTGAGCCAAATTTATTTGACGATGAAGGTTTTGATATGGGAGGTATGAAATTGTGAATGAGAGAAAGAAACTGAAAAAGCAACTTGGAGATAAATATATTTTTAAGAAGTATCTTTCGTCAGCCGAGGTCAGAAAAATACTTTCTGAAAATCCAAAGGACAAGCATGAAAAGTTATTTGCATCTCTCAAAGTAGGTTGTGTAAAAATCAATGCAATAATATTTCCCACACCTGATTGTATGATGATGGGGTATGACATTCTTGTAAAGGACACTCCCGACAGCAAAGAGTGGATATGCTATGACACATTAAATGATGATGTGAAATACAATTCTCTGAATCTGGAACAGGAAATGTTCAATATACTAAGTCGTGAAGTTAAAGAGTACAAACTCTCATATATCGACTGCAATTTTGAAGTTGTAAACGGCAAGGTTATGAATAAGGAATAATCGGCGAAACTTTCGCCACATTCGCCCCGCGTCGGCTTTTAAACAAGAAGTCGGGAAAGTATCCGAAATCGCATAAAAGCCAAATTAAGGCGATTTGTGGCGAAGTTATAGAATAAGTAAAAACGGCAAATCGGGTGAGATATACAGGGTAGAAAATCAAGCAGGAGAAAGACACGGGGTTGCAGTTGCTCCCTCGTGTCGGTTCACAGCAGACGGCAACGCCGACTGCCATGCGGTTTTTCGCACTTTTAGGTCTCATAATTTCATAGGAGTTAATTTTAAGCATTGGGGTTATATATGTGGATTGTTCTGCCCGATTTGCCGAATAAACAGCCATAATTGTAGGAGTTACAACTATGGGTTGTGACTTTAAAGGAGGTTTTGTACTTGAATGAAAAGGATAATAGAAAAGAAGTTAAAAGAAAATTTGCACTTTGGATAAAAGAATCAACACTTGATATGGTTGAAAATATTTACAAGGAGGATAACTGTGGTAGTAGAAGTGAATTTATAGAAAAAGCAATCATTTTTTATATAGGTTACCTTTCTTCTAATGACAATAGTCAGTATCTTCCAAACATTCTTACATCAACTTTAAAATCAATTGTTGCCGAGAGCGACAATCGAATGAACAGAATGATTTTCAAACTTGCTGTTGAACTTGCGATGACAATGAATGTTGTTGCCGCTACGCAGAATATTGATAAGAAATTGCTTAATAAACTTCGTGGTGAATGTGTAAAGGAAGTCAAAAGATTAAATGGTTCTTTTTCTTTAGACGATGCTTACAATTGGCAGAAAGGATAAATTATAATGCCAAGACTGGTTACCAAATTCAAATATCTCAAACCAAATCGAAAAGTAAGTGCAGGCGGTTATGCAAAGTATATTGCTACTCGTGATGGCGTTGACAAGATAGACGATACGCAAAAGTTTGCTCCTGCAACGACTAAGCAGAAGAATCTAATTGAAAAAATCATAAAAGATTTTCCAGACTGCAAGGAAATGTTTGAGTATGCGGACTACCTTGAAAAGCTGAATATGGGTACGGCATCCGATTTTATTTCCCGTGCGATTGAGGATAATGCTTATGAAATTGAGGGCAGAAAATCATATGCAAAATATATTGCTACCCGTCCCCGTGCCGAAAGATTTGGTTCTCATGGTCTGTTCACAGATGATGGCGTACAGGTTCAGTTGTCAAAGGTATCTGAAGAACTTAACAATCACAAAGGGAATATTTGGACTGCAATTATTTCAATTCGCAGAGAAGATGCTGAACGGCTTGGCTTTAACACGGGTACTCGATGGAGAGATATGCTACGAACACAGACAGCAACTCTTGCCGAAAACTTGAAAATACCTACACAAAATCTTCATTGGTATGCTGCATTTCATAATGAATCACATCATCCACATGTTCATTTGATTGCATATTCAACTGTTGAAAATGAAGGTTATCTTACTCAAAAGGGAGTTGAAAATCTGCGTTCCTCTTTTGCGAAGGATATATTCCAACAGGACTTATTATGCGTATACGAAAAGCAAACAGAACACAGGGATAAGCTACGAGCAGAGGCGAGGTATGTTGTTGATGATTTGGTTTCAAAAATCAATTCTGAAATCTATATCAGCTCTTCTATTCAGCAAAAGCTGTTGGAACTTGCCCACAGACTTTCAAAGACAAGTGGAAAAAAGGTTTACGGTTATCTCAAACCTGATGTAAAGTCACTTGTTGATTCCATTGTTGAAGAACTTGCAAGTGATGACAGGATAGCAAAACTGTATGCTTTATGGTATGAGCAAAAGGAAAACACAATCAAAACCTACACAGATGAAGTGCCGGAAAGAATACCTCTTGCTCAAAACAAGGAGTTCAAGTCAATTAAGAATGCTATAATCAAGGAAGCGTTGAAATTAAAACTCGCCGAAGATGAGGTTGAAGAAATCGAGAATGCAGACGAAGAACCTGTTACAAGTCCCTTTAAATATGAAGAAAACACCTCTGCTGAATCAGTTTTAGATTCAAGCAAAGGTGTTCTGTATCCTTATTATTTAATTAAAACTAACCGAAACACCGTTGCAGTTTCTTCATTAAATCTCCTGCGTTACCTCTGCAATATGATTCAAAATCAACTGAGATTTGAAGAAAAGAAGAAAGCACAAAGAACAGATAAAAAATTACAGCAGAAGATTAATGATAAGAAGCAGGCGCAGGGTTTGAAGATGTAATCTGAATTTAGTTTGATAAACTGTAAGTTGTCAAATTATTCTCGCTTGTCTCTGGGTATTTGCATACCATCAGCAATATTATATTTCTTTTTCAGCGAAGTTCTGTTCTGGCAATAACGAATTATTACCTCACGAACGAAATTTCTTGTACAATAATGTTTTTCGTCGTCAATAGTAAACAACTTATGTTGCATCCATGCATTCCTTACTTCATTTACAAGAGCCTCTCCTAATTCAAGATGGGAAAGAACTATTTCGTTAAGTTTCATTTCTTTAATAGCTTTTATTACAGAAAAATTGTTTATCTGCGAGAGTTCTATTTTAATAGCAGTAGTGTAAGTATTCATTTTGTTTTCTCCTAACAATAGATATTCAGGAGTAACATCAAGGACTTGTGAAATAACTAATAAGTTATACGCACTAGGTTCTTTATTTTGATTAGCACCTTGCTCATATCTTCTAATACTTGACACACTAACTTGTGAAAATTTAGCTAATTGTTCTTGTGTATATCCTTTTTCTCTACGTGTACTTATTAGCCTTTCTGCAAATGTCTCCATGTTTCCCTCCTGATATAAGCATACCATAAAGCAATAAAAAAATCGATGCTCACATGTTGGTAGTTTCTGTTATTTAACAATCAATTTTCCTATATACGACGTATTATCTATATTTTTTATATATCAAAAATTCCCGATTTGCTAATAGGTTACTTATTATCATACCACACACAAATATAATTGTCTATCAAAAAAATTCTACCGCCAAGGAATAACTGCATCCAAATCGTGCCCCGTGCCTCCTGTCATGGTGATAGGAGAAGAACTTACCCAAGTTAAGATATTACAGCAGAAAAGAAAAATATATTAAAACTAAGGAAGTGATAGCAATATCAACATACATTCATTTTACAAAAGAACAACGAGAACAGGCAAGGCAAACAGATCTTGTCTCTTTTCTTATAAGCCAAGGTGAGAAAGTTAAGAAGTCCGGTTCGGAGTATGAGTGGCTTGACGGCTCACAAAAGGTAACAATCAGAGGTCACCTTTGGTATCATCAGTACGAACAGAAAGGCGGTGATACAATAGACTTTGTCCGCAGATTTTACAACAAGGACTATGCACAGGCGGTGGAAATGCTTTTGAATGGTGGTGGAGGTCAGATAATAACTTCGCCAATCATCGAAAGAGAACACAGACCTTTCCAACTGCCACCTAAGAATGATAGAATGAGCAGACTTTTTTCTTATCTGCTGTTGACTCGTGGCATTGATAAAGATGTGCTTTATGAATTTGTGCGTAGAAAGATGATTTATGAATCAGCCGATTATCACAACGCAGTATTTGTCGGTTACGATACAAACGGTAAACCTCGCCACGCACATAAGAGAGGAACTGTAACAAGCAATCCGTATAAAGGAAATGTTGCAAGCAGTCAACCTGAGTTTAGTTTTCATTGGCATGGAAAAAGTGACAGATTTTATTTGTTTGAAGCTCCGATAGATATGCTGTCGTTCATCAGTATGCATAAGGAAAATTGGAAAAGTCACAGCTATGGGGCATCCTGTTCAGTTTCGGACAGGGTGCTTTTTCAATGTCTGAAAGACAACCCCAACATCAAAAATGTGTATCTATGCTTTGATAATGACCAAGCCGGACAGACAGCAAACAAAAGAATTGCAGAAAAACTAAACAAAATGAACATACAAAACGAAATCCTCATTCCAACCCATAAAGACTGGAATGAAGACCGGCAAGTTGCCGGTGCCAATTCTCCGCACAAAAGTGCGGAGGCTTTAAATCTTGAGGAAAGCGAGGTTGGTACATGTCAGGAATTATAACTTTGATTATCGTAACAGGCGCAATGTTTGCTGTGTTCATAATCATTTCAACTGTGGGCAATTACTATTCGCTGAACCGTATAAAGGATAAAACTGTTGGACAAGGACAGCACGGAACAGCTCGGTGGGCGACCAAAAAAGAGATACGAAACACCTACAAGCAAGTTGATTTTCAGCCGACTGAATGGAGAGCAAATCCCGACAGCAGGCCTACGGAACAAGGCATAATTGTAGGTTGTAAGAGCCATAGAGGAGGTACAATAGCACTTGTCGATACAGGAGATGTTCACGCACTTATGATTGGTGCTGCAGGTGTGGGTAAAACTGCCTACTGGCTCTACCCTTGTATTGAATACGCTTGTGCAACAGGTATGTCGTTTTTATCTACGGACACTAAAGGCGATGTAGTTCGCAATTACGGAACAATTGCAGAAAAGTATTACGGTTACAATGTTTCGGTTATAGATTTGCGTAATCCCACACGCTCACACGGAAATAATCTTCTGCACCTTGTGAATAAATATTTTGATTTATACAAGGCAAATCCCGACTGTCTTTCCTACAAGGCAAAAGCTGAAAAGTATGCAAAAATCATATCAAAGACGATTATCTCAAACGGAATGGACGGTGCATCTTTCGGTGAAAACTCATACTTCTATGATTCCGCCGAGGGTTTGCTGACGGCAACAATACTTTTAGTTGCAGAGTTTTGCAAACCCGAAGAAAGGCACATTGTTTCGGTTTATAAAATCATTCAGGAGTTGCTTGCACCGTCAGGACAGAAAGGGAAAAATCAGTTTCAACAGCTTATGAATTTACTGCCCGAAACTCACAAGGCTAAATGGTTTGCCGGTGCGGCTCTTAACACATCAGAACAGAGTATGGCATCTGTTATGAGTACAGCACTTTCAAGGCTTAATGCTTTTCTTGACTCAGAACTTGAGCAAATTTTGTGCTTTGATACAGAAATAGATGCAGAGAGATTTTGCAAGGAAAAAAGTGCAATCTTCATTGTTATGCCGGAGGAAAATCCCAATACATTTTTTATGGTGTCTCTAATAATTCAACAACTGTACCGAGAGATACTTGCAGTAGCAGACGAAAACGGAGGTAAACTTAAAAACCGTTGTGTTTTCTTTTGCGATGAATTCGGAACTCTGCCTAAGATTGAATCGGCAGAAATGATGTTCTCTGCCTCTCGTTCAAGGCGATTACAGATAGTACCAATAATTCAATCCTTCGCACAACTTGAGCAGAACTACGGAAAAGAGGGGGCAGATGTCATAATCGACAACACACAGCTAACAATCTTCGGTGGCTTTGCTCCCAACAGCACAAGTGCTGAAGTGTTGTCAAAATCACTTGGCAGTAGAACTGTGATGAGTGGTTCGGTAAGTAAAAGCAAGAATGATCCGTCACAGTCTTTACAGATGATAGAACGACCATTGATGACACCTGACGAGTTAAAGTCACTACCAAAAGGTACATTTGTTGTTATGAAAACAGGTTTTTACCCGATGAAAGTCAAGCTAAAACTGTTCTTTAAGTGGGGAATTGAATTTGAAGAACAATATCAGGTCACAGAAAACGGGAACCGAAATGTCCAGTATGCTAACCGAGTTGAAATAATAAACGGCATTATTGAGAGTTATCACACTGAATTGACTGAAAAGCCTATAACTGAAACAGATGAAGTTGATAACTCAAAGGAAGGAAATATTAGTACAAAACCTAATGAAAATGATGACGAGTCAAAAGACACCGACAATAAAAAGACAGTTCTAAAAACGGAGGCGAAACACAATGAGTAACCTTGATTATCTCTACAAAATGGATTTACCACACAGAGCATTTACTGTATATCGCTACCTCCTTGACCGAGCCAACAAAGACGGCGAATGCTGGCCGTCAGTAAATAAAATAGCAGGCGACATAAAGCTGTCGCCTGCTACAGTGCGTAGGGCTATTAAAGATTTGAAAAAAGTTGAACTAATTGAAACGAAACAGCGCTACCGTGACAAAGGCGGTAAAAGCAGTTTGTTATTCAAAATAATTAACTATAATTCATTGTTGGTTGATGGTTTGTGAATTGGAATTTAATCCAATAGTAGAAGTAAAAGTATTGGAATCACTGTCATATTTCATTTCTAAATTTCCACTATATTTTGCAACTACTCTTTTAATACTTCTGGTGCCAATGCCGTGTGTGCAAGATGTATTTTTTGAAGATACCAGGTTTCCATTTATATATTTAGGTTTTTTGTTACAAGAATTTGAAACTTTAATGATTACAAAATTTGAATTCCTTGTGCATATAGAGAAATCAATAAATTTGTCGTTTGTTTGTAACGCAGATTCAACTGCATTTTCTAAAAGGTTATCTAACAAAGCCGTTATATCGTGTTCTTTTATGAAATCAATATTTGCGTTTTTAATATTGATTGAGAAGTTTATGTTATTTTTCTTGCATATCTCATAATATCTATGAGTAATTAAATTAACTGTAGGATTATTACAGTAGTCAATAGGATTCATAACACTAAAATCATTAACAATTTCAGAGATATATTTAGCTATATTTGAATCCTTATCTTCTGATAATTGCTTAACTGTATTTAAGTGTCTTGTTATGTCATGAATAAGTACTTTTGAATTCTCATTTTGTTCTCTCAACAGTTCATAATAATTTGAAGTGTTTTTCTCTTTTTGCTTATCTAAAAGTATTTGTGTGTATTTATGGTTATATTTTATTATTAGTTCGTTTATGTAGAAAACTATAATATTTGAAAACAATAAAAGCAAATTTCCTAAAACTAAAGATAACTTAAACTTTTCATTCACCGGATAGATAATACAGAGATATATGGTAGTATGCATTAAAATAATAGAAGCAATTGGCAGAATGCAAAGTAGAATAGAAAATTTTGAATTTCCATCAGTATTTTCGTTTTGTGATATTTTTATTATTAAATGTACTGACAGGAAATATAGCAATTTACAAATCACAGCTTGAATAATTAATATATAATCGTCATTATAACTTTCAAATAAATCTATTCTAAAAATGATAGAAGAAAAATAAAACACTATTATTTCTGTGACGATCATAAGAAAGAGAAGAATTAAGTTATTAAATAAAGCAGTTTTAAGTTTTGTTTTGTAACATATTCTTGAAACTAAAAAATTACAGGCAAAAAATCCTAAAAGATTCACTATAGGAATTTCGCAAAAATGAAGTATGTATAATATAGAAAAATTTACCGTCATGAATAATAATATAGACTTTTTAGTGATTTTTCGTTCAAATTTAAAATCAAAATAGTAAAACGATATTAGAGTTTCAACCAAAAAGACAAAAGTGTAGCATATATTTGAAATCATATTGTACCTCCCATATATTCATAAAAAGATTTTTTGAAAGAAGGGTAAAAACTACGGGATATTGGTACTTTAATTTTTTTTGAATCAAATGACAATGTAATTTCATTTTTATTAAAATCTGTTACATTCTTCAAATTCACTATATAACTATAATGTGATTGTGCAAAATAATCATATGAGTTCAAGTGTTTTTTCCAATAATCGAACTTTTTGTTAGAAATATAGTTACCGTTCTTTGTGATTATTTTTGTTTTACGATTATCTATTGTTAAGTACAGTATATCAATAGTGAAAATAGTATGACATTCATCAAAATAATCTAAAATGATTTTTTCTGTACTCTGATGATACAGATTTAAAGCAACATCCATACTTTTAAACAATCGGTTTTTATCAATCGGTTTAGACAAAAATCTAAAAACATTGAGATCCATAGCTTCATCAAGATATCCATTAAAAGAAGTAACTATAAAAATAATAATATTTGGATTTATTGTTTGAAGATGTTTTGTAACAGTAAGCCCATTTACACCGGGCATTTCAATATCAATAAATGCAAAATCAATTTTAATTTGCTTTGCTAAAATATCATCGCCGTTTGAAAAACAGATACAGTCAAATTTATATGTTGAATTTTTTGTTATTTCTAATAGATATTTTTTAATTTGGTCAATAATTTTAGGATCATCATCGCATATTAATACTTTCATAGTTATATCTCCTTTTATAGAATTATAACTCAAAAAAAGATATTTGTCACTTGTTTTGTTGCATCATATAAATTATCTTAAGATTAAGACAACTTTTGTTGAAATGATTACAATTTTTGTAAAATTAATGATTAATTTATATATTTTAGATAGAATATATACAAGGAGGTTGATAACTATGAAAAACGAAAATCCGTTATCAAACAAAGTGAGAAGTGGAATCAAAAAAGGGTTATCTATTGCTTTGAAAACTAATGCTAATTCTTCCGGATGCTATGTTATTTATCAGCCAAAAGCACCGAAAAATTTAGGTAAGTTTAAAAAGTTTAAATGATTAAGTTGATTTCCAGCAAAGTCGCCTGCATTTTGTGTAAAGAAGATGATGATGAAACCTTAGAATTGTTTGAATATGGTATATATATTGTCCTTTCAGCAATTTTACATACTGCAACAGTAATATTATTAGGGTTATTACTTAATATGTTGGTTGAAAGTATTATTTTCTATTGTTCATTTATAGCTATTCGCAAATTTGCAGGGGGCTACCATGCTAAAACCGCCACAAGATGCTATTTATTTTCGTTGTTAATAAGCATTATTATTTTGTTTTTAATTAAGTTGTTTTGTTTCTCGAATATCTATTTGTTGATGTTATTAGCCGCTATTGGGATATTATGTGTAATTCTAATTACACATATAGCACCTCTAGATACAGATAATAATCCACTAAACGTTAAGGAAAAGATACTTTATGGGAAAATATCAAGTGTCATATCCATCATTTTGCTTTGTATTTCTATAACAGCAATTATTTTGAATTGTATAAACATAGGTGTTTCAATTATTTTTGGAATTTTTATGAGTACTATTGTTTTATTGGCTAGATATGCTCAGGATTTATATAACAAACATTGATTATGGTAAGTATAGATAACTTATATTTTGGAGAAAAGATATAAATTCAACGCAGTACCTATTTTGTTTGAAATACAAAAAACAATCATAAGGAGAGTGTAAAATGAAAAACAAAATTAAAAACCACAAATTGCAATAGCAAGTTGAAATATTTTGCAAAGTTTTTGAGCAGAACTATGTGAGTTGACTGAACGAGGAGTTTAGCGACGAGGAATGGAAGCCTACATCTTCAAATTAACGGTAACTTTTCTTTTATTTTGATGATTTTTGAGGTAAACCTCTTTGTCTATATATGCCTTGCATTGTTTTACTTTGTTATTGTACAACGTACTATGCTTTGTTTTGTATTCTGTGATACATTATTTGTGTACAAGGAAATGGTGATACCAATGGTTAATAATTCGTCAATATAGTCGGATAAGGTTAATGTAATTTAGAGTTACGTGTATTATATACATATTGTAATGACTAAAGTATATTTTATAATATCTTAGTTGTAAATATAGTGATGATATTTTTTATTAAGAATAATTTAGAGATGATTTTTATATTACTTATAATTGGACCAGTTTTGTAAAAAAATATTAGTAGGAGGAATAAATATGAGGAAAAAGATAACATTAATGTTCTTTTTGATTTTTATACTGTCAATTATATCAATAATTACTGTAAGTGCTGATACCAAAAATTATGGATTAGCTGATGATGGTTATGTGCCGAGTTTTCCTGAAGAAAATGATAAACAATCCAGGAATGTTTTTCCATCAAAGTATGATCCAAGAGAAAATAACAGTGTAACATCTGTAAAAAATCAGGGTTATTTAGGCACTTGTTGGGATTTTTCGTCAATTGGGACTATGGAACAGGTTGTTTATAAACAAACAGGTATCAAATATGACTATTCAGAGGAGGCATTGCGTTTTGCATTGAGTAATAAATTGTCAAGTAAGGTGCAAAAGGCAATACCAGATATAGGACTTTATAAAAGAGCAGAAGATGACGGTGGTATATTTTATGCTGCATTGCAATATCTATCTATTCCTAATAATGCAATTTCAAAAGATATAAATTGGTTATCCCCAAATTTGGACAGGGATGTGCCATATAATAATGTGAAATCTGTAGATATGGATACGGTATGGTATGATAATATGAGTACTTCATATGCAAATGCTTATGTGACAGGGGCACATTACGAAAGATATTTAAGTACAGAAAGTGATTCTGATTTCGGAATTGATTCAAATTATTATAAAAATATTCAAAAAGTAAAAAATATAATTACACGATACGGAGGGTTTTCTCTTTCTTTTCAGTCTACCAATTTAAATGAAAGCACGAATGCATTCTATTCAGATTATATGCCAAAAAAATGTGGTCATGCTGTTGTTTGCGTTGGATGGGATGATAATTACAGTAAAGATAATTTTATCAAAAAACCTACTCAAGATGGTGCTTGGCTAGTAAAAAAAAGTTGGGGTACTAATAATGTTGAAAATGGTTTTTATTGGATATCATATGAAGATAAATCTTTGTTTTATAACAATTCAATTGATGTAATTGATGAGGTTAGTAAAGTTTCAAAAAACGAAAAAACATTAGCTTATGATTACACACCTATGTATGGTATGGATAAATTTAAAATAGTAGCTCCTAATAGCAACAATGCTTATATGGCTAATATATATAATATTTCTAATTTGTTAGACACATATGGAACAGTAAACAAGGTTACTTTTTATACAAGTAATATTGAAGCAGATTATGATGTTTACATTGTTCCTTTAGGTCTTTCACAAGGAATAGATAATGTTGCAAACTATGGTGATTCTCTCGCAAGTGGTCATATTGATTATGAGGGATGGTACACAGCACACCTAAATAAAGAATATTATATACCTGATGGCACAAAAAAACTTGCCGTTGTTATAAGATTTTCAAATGATTCATCTTCATATATGAAAATTATATATAATACAGAGACTAATTCTGACGTTAATTATACCTCTTGTTTGAATGTGGGTGAAAGTTTTTATTATGATTCAAATAATAGTTGGAAAGATTTAAGCAATGGAGTTTCAAATACTGATAGTGGAAATTTCTGTATTAGACCTACTCTAGTTAGAAGAGAAGAAATTACTCAAGACTCGAGTTTGTCAGAATATACCAAAGATTATTCAGGATCGAGTGTGAAAGTTAACATTAATTTAAATGGCAATTTACTCTACAGGATAACAGATAATTATGGCAATATTCTTTACCAAGATCAAGATTATTTGTTAACTGATAAATCTGACGATGGTTCTATTGTTCGGTTTACTGCAAAAAATCAATATCTGTCAGATATGGAGGTAGGCGAGAAAAGAGTAATTATTTTTGAGTTTACCGATGGAGAAAATCAAACTTTAGTAATAACTCGAAAAGTTAATATTCCTACTGTATATATATCTGGTATATCTGCTTATGGACAAACTTTAAATGCTCATTTGCTGGATGGATATGATGCCGGGGATGATGTAAATTATCAATGGCAAAGATCATCTGATGGAGTTAGTTGGAATAATATTGATGGGGCAAATGATTCAACATACACTATTAAGTTAAATGACATAAATAATTATTTAAGAGTTTTTGTTTCTTCCAAAACAGATGGTATTTATTTTTATGGACAAGCAAGATATTCAAGTAACAGTTCAGATATAGTTACAATTGTTTATGGTGATGTGAATTTAGATGGTAGTGTATCAATCAGAGATGTTGCGTTACTTGAAAAATATATTAGTGGCCAAGAAGATTTTACTACATACCAATTAGTCTTAGCAGATGTTAATGGAGATGGAATTGTAGATCAATTAGATAAAAAACTTATCTCGCAATATGTAAATAAAGAGATATTTAAATTCCCTGTTGAAGCATAGGAGGAATCTTTATGAAAAAATTACTTTCAATCGTATTATCAATTTTGATGGTTGTTACAGCCACTGTGGGATTTTCTGTGTCTGCAACAAATAACAGTGAAAAGTTCACAGTAAACATTTTTAACGAAAAAGGGGCAATTTTCAGTAATGATGCTGTTTCTGTCAATCGTGGCGATACTTATACCACTGATATTTCATTCCCAGATAAAGATGATGCAAGAATTATGGAAATTGGAGTTATTTTAGACAACGGTAGAATTGTTGAGCCTGTGCAAAAGGATGATTACACTTTAACAGTGAACATTCCAAATGTTGATTCAAATATTAATATTTCAGTTTATATTGGTACAAAAAGTTATCTTGTAGTTGGTGATGGTGAAGGTTTAATTGTAAGAAATTTGAAAAATGTCACTTCTATGAAAAGTTCGAATGTGGCAGATAGTATTTTTGTTGGAGCAGTATATTATGAAGAAACTTTAAAACCTAATGAGGGCTATGAGATAAAAAGTGTTAAAGCTACATATCAGGATGCATATTTAGCTTATGATTCTAAGTCTGATAAAATGGAATATTCATACAGTGAAAATGATGTATTTGACCCAGCCTGGGCTAGTACTTTCACTAAGAATGATGACGGAACATATCAATTCAGATGTTTTGCCCGTGGTAGTATATATTTAGAGGTCGTTGCAGAGCCTATTGCAACAGAACCTACCACAATTGAAAAACCTATATCTGTGGGCAAATTAACAAACTTAAAGGCAACTAAGGTTACACCTAAATATGTTTCTGTAAAATGGAACAAAGCTGAAAATGCAACTAACTACAAAATAGAATACAGAAAAGCAGGAAAGAACTACAAATTTAAGACACTAAAAACTATCAAAGGAACAAGTGCTACTGTTCCAAAATTGTCAGCAAATACACTATACTACATCAAGGTTACACCATTTGCAACTAAAGATAACAAAACATATTATGGCAGTAATGCTACAATAAAAGTTGCAACTGCCACAACCTCAATCAATGGCTTAAAGGTAACTAACAACGGCAAAGCAATTTCTATTAAGTGGAACAGAAATAAAAATGCTACCGGTTACAAGGTGTATCGCCTAAACAGTAAGAAAAAGTATGTACAGGTTAAGACAATTAAGGGCAACAAAAAAACTGTTTTCAAAGACACCAAAGTAAAAAGTGGAAAAATTTACTACTACAAAGTAAAAGCATATCGTACATATAATGGCTACGGTACAGTTTTATCCGACTATTCAAAGCAAGTATTCAGCCCTTGTGGTTTGTATGCAACAACAGTTACAACTAAAAGTTTTTCCGGCAAAATTACAGTAAGCTGGTCAAAAGTTTCCGGTGCAAGTGGTTACAAGGTATATCAATCAAAAAGTAAAAACAAAGGATATAAATGTGTTGCTAAAACAACAAAGAGAAGTTATACAACAAAGAAATTAACTAAAAATAAAACCTATTATTTCAAAGTTCAACCATACAAAAGCTATAAGGGTAAAGAAATTAACCCTATTGCAAAGCCTAAAATAAAGTCACAGAAGGCAACAAGTCCAAAGGCTACTCAGCTAGTAACTGAGAAAGTATGGGTACCAGCAAAAACCCACGAAGAAAAAGGGTAAGGCAGTTGTCACTGTTAAAACAAATGGCATTACACTAAAGTGTAAGGTAAAAGTAAAATAACCAATTTAACATAATAATTTTCACTAAAAGCAAAAGGCTTGCTAATTGGAGTTGATCTTTCACGTTAGCAAGCTTTTTGTATTAACTCAACTATGTATTTAAGAGATTTTGTCATAGGAAATTTAAAATATAATGAAGATGATGGGCATGAATATTGCAAAACAGTTCCGGTCTTAGAGGGAGAATATGAAGAAGGTTTATTCAGTTTTACATTACACATAGATGATGTAGAAAATTCTCAATATGACTATTTAGAAGATAAAACACTTGTGTTTCATAAAGAATAGTATTTTCTTTATTGAAAATCAAAGAAGTTTGTTATGACAAAGAAAAAAGAGTATCAAGATTGCAGTTATTGTTGTTGCGGTTGTATTTTGTTGTTTGTTGGTACGTGGATTTGTATTTAACAATCGTTTGGATATGTTCGAAAAATACGAAGGATATTTCATTGCAGTATAATAATACCTATTTGTTATGTATAAAATCTACAAGGCAAATTTCAAAAAAATAGTAAATTTCTAATCAGATTAAAGTAATAGAGGGGTGTTATTAGCAGTAATTTTATTAGATTAATGAAATATATGGATTTATTAATAGGATGTACAAAAATGAAAAACACATTTGGTGCATTTATAAGCGACAAAAGGAGCGATAAAGAGATTTCTGTACGTGCTTTTTCAAAAAAGATTGGTATCTCTGCCGAATATCTTTCTAAGATAGAGAATGGTTTGAGATACGCTCCTAAAGATGATGTAGTGGAGCAAATCGCAAAAGAACTAATGTTATCTATTGAGGAAAAAGAAATCTTATATGATTTAGCAGCAGAATCAAAACCAATCCCTTCGTTAGCAACAGATCTAATTGAATATATCAATAATATCGAAGGTGTGCATAAAGCCTTGCGATTAGCAAAAAGGTATGGAGCAAATGAAGAAGATTGGCAGAAAATCATTTCCTTTTTGTCAGGAAAATACTTATAAATGATAAAGAAAATCTGAGTCTCGTACTTGGATTTTCTTGTGAAACTAATGTGTACTAATATGTACACGAAGGAGGATTAAAAATAATGAGAACAACTAAATCTAATCTTTTATATAAATTTGATATAAGATGTCCTTATTGTAGGCGGAAATTAATGGTGATAAATTCATCACAGTATAATGAACCTCAAGTAAAATTATTAAAAAAATCTGAATTAGGTGTATATATTACAGAAACACGATGTCATATATGTAAATCATTTGTGGCAGTAGATATGATAAATTAAATACAATACTTAGTACGAGCCTACAGCCGGAAACGCTGACTTATTGTTAGTAGGAACGAGCTTACGAAATGCCGACAAGTTATAGCTTTTAATGCTATTACCTGTCGGCGTTATTTTTTTGCCCTTTTTGCGTTAAAAGCAGAAAGGGCAAAATGCTTTATAGGAATAAAAGCCCTCCGATTGATCTGGAATTACGGAAATTCAGAACAATCGGAGGAAATAATATTGAAAGAATTATGGATAGATGGTCATTTTATTGAAGTGACAGATGAAGTCTACATCGCTTATGTGAAAGGTCAAAGAAAAATGAACTATTTTGAAAAAGATCTGAAAACAGAGCGTGTTATCAAAGAAAAGGATGGAAGTATCAAAGAGATTATCCCAAGTCGAGAAGATTCTCTTAATAGGCTGATTGATGATAATTCAGTGCAATTCTCTTGTGACAGTAAAAGTGTGGAATGTGAGGTTGAGATAAATATTGATCTTGAAAAATTACATATCGCTTTGCAACAACTGACAGCGGAAGAACTGGATATTATCACAAAGGTGTTTTTTGAGAATATGACTGAACGAGAGATAGCTAAATTGCTTGATATTTCACAGGTAGCAGTGAACAAGAGAAAGCATCGCATCCTTGAAAAACTTAAAAAAATCATAGAAAATTAAATTTTTTAATTTTTATGGTTATCAACCCTCTCACTTAACGGCAAATAAAGTGAGGGGGTTATTTTATACCTCTGTGAACCTTGAAAACCGAATATCAGCACATCAGATACTTTCCTTCTGCTGTTCGGAATGGACAAGCTACAAGAGCGAACTCCTAAAAAGGACTTTAGGACTCTGACTTTGTAAGGCAAATACAAAGAAAGCGATGACAGGCAGAGGGGATAATGATACTTCCGTCCGGTCGAAAGTCGAGCGTGATAAAACCGTCGCAACATACGAGGGCGGCTCTGAGAGATCCTCAGGGTGGTGAGATTCCAATGAAGTTGTATGCACAACTGTCTAATGTGTTCCTTGTCGCAGGAAATCGAGGATAAATAGCGACAATCGGATAGTGTGAAATTAAGAACTATCCAAAACGATTGATAAATAGCAGGCAGCGGTTGTGCTATGCATAGCCGTTGCCTGCGTAACAAAATAAAATTATAGAATGGAGAGATTGATATGTTAGGTTTTATTATAGGTTTGTTTTTTGGTGCGTTTATCGGAGTAGCGGTAATGTGCCTTTGCAGTGTCGCATCAGAAGCAGATAAGAATACGAAAGATGGAAAAGATGAAAAGTAAGTGTTGTAATTTGAATAATAACTATTTATCATCAAAAGAAATAGATTTTGAACATAAAATAGAATCTGTTGTAAATGACTGCAAGGTTACAATATATTTTATAAACAACCGAAATGATAAGGTTGAAAGAAATGTTTTGGAAAATCTTTTAGATACATTTGAAAACAGAATGAAAGCACAAATAAATTGCTGATTTTCTTAGATTTATTTTTGATTTAGCTGGATATTATGAAAAATATGTAGTATTGTTGGTTTGCGAAAATCGTATGAAAGGTTGATAGAATGAAAAGAGTATATTGTTTGTACAGAGTGTCAACAAAAGGTCAGGTTGATAAAGACGATATTCCAATGCAGAAAACTTCTTGCAGAGAATTTGCTGAACGCAACGGCTGGACTATTCTGAAAGAATTTCAAGAGAAGGGTGTATCAGGATTTAAAGTTTCAGCAAGGGAGAGAGACGCAATTCAGGATTTAAAAACTGCCGCAGAGAATAAAGAATTTGATGTGCTTCTTGTCTTTATGTTTGACAGAATAGGCAGAATTGATGATGAAACGCCATTTGTTGTCGAATGGTTTATAAAGCACGGCATAGAGGTGTGGAGCGTCAATGAGGGAGAACAGCGTATGGACAGTCATGTGGACAAGCTTATGAATTACATACGATTTTGGCAAGCCAATGGTGAAAGTCAGAAAACATCAGCTCGTGTTAAAACTCGCCTTAACCAAATGACGATGGATGGCAAATTTACCGGAGGTGTTGCACCATTCGGATATAGACTCATAAAAAGCGGTGAAATCAATAAAAAAGGAAAAGAGCTTATGGACATAGTTGTAGATGACGATGAGGCTGTTATAGTTAAGAAAATTTTTGATATGACAGTGAAAGAAGGCTATGGCTCATACAGAATGGCTGATTATCTGAACAGTCACGGTATCAGAACTCATAACAACAGCAAATTTCAGTGTAATACGGTAAACCGTATTCTAAAAAACAGACTATACTGTGGATATTTTGTGTCAGGTGGTGTTGAGTCGCCTTACATAGAAAAACTTCAAATAATTGATGAAAATGTCTTCGACCAAGCACAGTTTATACTGAAACAGCGCTCCTCAAAGAATGAGGAAAAACAGCAAATTGCGAGAACTACTAAGGGCAGTACATTGCTTTCTGGAAACATATATTGTGCTCATTGTGGACAGAAGATGGTATCAACAAGTTATGTTGATAGATATAATAGGAGAGATGGTAGTCAATATAAAGTACGCAGACAAAGATATATATGTACAAACAAAGCTATGAAAAGAGGAGAATGTGACGGACAATCTGCATATGTGGCACATAGAATTGACGGTGCAGTGCTTGCAACACTGAAAGATTATCTCGCCAAAATCAAATCAACGCCAAAGGATATAGCACTCGAAAAACGATACAAATCTGAAATATCTGAGTACAAGAGAAAGCAAACGAAACTTGAAAAAGAGATTGATAAACTAAAAAGACAGGTAGTTGAACTATCTGCCGAAATAGGACGCTCGCTTCTCGGAGAAAGCCGATTTACTCCCAATATGCTGTCAACATCTATTGATAATACCAATGATATTCTTCATAAAAAAGAAATTGAATTAAGTGACATAAAGTTCAAGCTTGCCAATCAGCAAAATGCGATGGGTAAGCTTGATTTTTATTACTCTCAATTTAGAACATGGGCAGATGAATTTGACAACTCCACAATGGAGCAAAAGAAAATGATAGCCTGTCAGCTTATAAAAGAGGTCAGAGTAGCAAGAGGTTATGAACTTGAGATAGTGTTTGATCTTAATTATGAGCAGTTTTTATCTAAATAAACCTTAATCGATTGAATTTACAAATCTTGTCTGTTATAATAATTTTAGTATTGAAATGAGTGAAGATATATGAGTGAAGAAAACAAAATTCAAATTTTTGAAGATAAGAAAATTCGTACTGCATGGAATGAATCGGAAGAAGATTGGTATTTTTCCATAGTTGATATTGTTCAGGTGTTAACTGATCAACCCAGTTACGATATTGCTCGTAAATATTGGAATAAACTAAAACAGCGTTTAAAAGACGAAGGTAGTGAGTTGGTGTCAAGTTGTCACCAACTGAAAATGCCATCTCCTAAGGATGGTAAAAATTATAAAACAGATGTTGCCAATACAGAGCAAATCTTAAGAATAGTCCAATCTATTCCATCTCCAAAAGCCGAACCATTTAAAATGTGGCTTGCAGAAGTTGGCAGAGAAAGAATAGATGAAACAATTGATCCCGAACTTACCATAGAAAGAGCCCTTGAAACGTATCTTAAAAAAGGGTATAGTCGAGAGTGGATAAATCAAAGACTTCAGGCTATTCAGGTGCGAAAAGAACTTACTGATGAATGGGATTCTCGTGGAGTGAAACAGGGTGTGGAATATGCAATTCTGACTGATGAAATTACGAAAGCATGGTCTGGGATGACAACGCGTCAGTATAAAAACCTTAAAGGCTTGAAGAAAGAAAATTTAAGAGATAATATGAGTACTCTTGAGCTGGTTCTTAATATGTTGGCTGAAGCAACTACAACGGAAATTTCTAAAGAGAAAAATCCACAAACTTTTGTTGATAATAGAAAAGTAGCAAAAGAGGGCGGCGAAGTTGCCGGAAATGCACGAAAAGATATTGAGGAAAGAACGGGCAAACCTGTAATCACTTCGAAAAATGCTGTTGATTTTTCAAATCTGATATCGGATGTAATAGATACAGAATATGATAAAAACGAATAAAAAGCTAATTGCCTTGCGAGTGGATTTTTGCAAGGCTTTTTTATATCCCAATATCAATTTTATTTCTTGGATGTTTTACAGTAAGGATATCTTTTTGTTTGTTGATGCTTGTATGAGTATAAATCTGGGTTGTAGTTATTGAACTGTGACCTAGCATTTGCTGTATATAACGAATATCAACATCTTCTTCAAGCAGGAGAGTTGCAAAAGAATGGCGAAACATATGAGGAGTAATATGAAGTTGAATTTTTGCTTTTTCAGTGTAGTCAGCAATCATATTGCGAACAGATTGTTCCGACAGTCTATTGTTTAACCTGTTGATGAAGAAATAGTTGTAATTGTTAAGTTCAAAATTAAATTCAGTGCGATATTCGTCCATAAGTTTTTGAACATTCTTATTGCAAATTTGAATCAACCGTTCTTTTGATCCTTTACCGTATATCTTGATTATGTAATCATTGAAATTGATTTGCTCGGTTGTAAGTGTGCAAAGCTCAGAAATTCTCATACCGGTGGCAAAAAGTAATTCTAAAATGAGGACATTGCGCAATGCTGTTTTATGAGCATAATATGTGGTTTGCCTCTTATATTCCGAGTAAGCATAACTCATAATCTTCTCTATTGTCTGCAGAGGTATAGTCTTTGGAAGAATAAAAGGTTCTTTGTATTTAATTTGTATTTTGTGAAAAGGATTTACCTCAATGATTTCCTCAATTTCAAGATAGTGAAAAAAGGCTTTCAAAGAAGCAATTTTTCGCTTTACGCTTTTTGGCTTAAACTTTGAATGCATAAACTCAATGAATTTCTCGATAGATTTCTTATCATTCCAATCTAACGAAAAGTCAGATATAAAATCCGAATACTGTTTCAAATCTATCGAATACGACTTGATTGTCTTGTTATCGAGATTTTTTCTGGCAATACAAAAATGCAGGTATTCTTCTGTGAGTTTGATAAAATTTCCTGAATGTGTTTCCATTTGCATAACGCTCCCTAAATTTAATAAGATAATTATGCAATCAAGTGATAAAAAAGTCTATAAAATGAGCATTTAACAAATATAGTTTGGTTAAAATGTAGTGTAAACAAAAATGTACACACTATATTATTAGTAATATTGCATAAAAATACATTACTATTTTCTATAATTAAAATTAGATAAAAGGGTTAAATTTTGTGTCGAAATGTGGTATAATGTTCACAATAAGAGGATAACTTTAAATTATCGGAGGTTAGTATTATGTTAAATGATATATTATTTGTAACAGATAATTGCGAATATGAGAAAGAGTACTCTATCAAAAACAAAGATAGTGAAGGGAATAGACTATTTTCAAGAGATGAAATGGTAAAGGCTTTAAAAACTATATCTAATAATGTTATAGTTACATATTCACTGGCAGAAGCAAACGAATACATACAGAGCCATCCGGATACATTTGTTATAAACACTTATTACGGAATAGCATCACCAGACTCAAAATCATTACTACCTGCCATATGTAGTATAAACAATGTTAAATATTGGGGTGCAGATCCGTACACACAAATGATTTGTAATGATAAATACCTTGCAAAATCTTATATGAAAAATTTTGGCTTAACTCCTATTCCAGGAAATATATTTTACAGTCCTAATAATTTAACAAATTATAGCCAAATCGGCAATATGCAAAAACCTTTAGTTGTTAAGCCTAACTTTGGTGGAGGATCAAATGGCATTTCTAATAATTCATTAACTTACACTAATGAAGACACAATCTCCCTGATTAAAGAATTGCATAAATATCAGGAAATGCCTATATTAGTTGAAGAGTATATCCCTGGATACGAAGTTTCACTTATTATTATTGGAAATAAAAAGGAAATATTATTCTGCGAGGAAAGTGAACTTCTTTTAGAAAATAAAAACTTCTTTAAAAATGAAATATTTGGGCTGGAAAACAAAAAAATACTCCCCAAAAACAAATCTTATAGACGCTCTAGTCACATAGATAAAAAAACTAAAAAACAAATGATTCATTTGTTTCAGTCTTTTGATAAGGTGGAATTCATGAGGATAGATTGCAGAGTTGATGAATTAGGCAATATTTTTGTTTTAGAATTATCTCCAGATTGTTATGTAGGAAGTAAAGGGGCATTTTTTGAAACAGTTAAACAAAATGGAATCAGTTTTGAACATATGATAAAAATGATGGTTGACAATTCGATTAATAGTCAAAGTTGTTAATTATCCAATGCCCCATAAAAGCAGGACGGAAGTTAAATTGCGACATAAAATACCATTTATCCGTATTGTTTAGATTTATATTTTCTAATTGGGATTTAATATATTTCTTTAAATCTAATGAGAAACAGTAATTTAAAAGGTCAACTAAATTTTTTCTATAAATATCTCTTGATGCATTGCATATTGAATCATAATAGTACATAAGATTTAGATTTACCACATGCTGATATTCATCAAATTTATATTTTTCTACTCCAACATTTTCTATTATTTTGGCAAATTGTTCTGCTTCTGTCATATTATTTCTATTGACAAAATATATCAGTAAATTGTTGGCTACTAGTAATTTTGAATATTCATCTTCACAATAATAGTATGTGTTAATCAATTTTTCGTATGTCGACTCATTTATATTGCCACTGAGCAAATCAATTGCTGAAATATTATTATCAATATAAGCTTGATCTTCTTCGCTTAATATGCAATCCTTTTCTAATAACTTAATTATTCTTTTAGCAGATCTTAAGTGACCTGCCTGAGCATATCTTGTTGCAAGAGTAATACCTGTCGCAGTAAGTAAATAATTATGTTTTTCATCTCTAAAAAACCGAAAAATTTCTTTTAGTGATTTTATTGCGTTTTTATTATCACTATATATTGAAAGATTCTTTTTAATAATTTGTAAATCTATCTTTGAAATCTTCTTAAAATCCAGGTCATTAACATAATCCTTTAATTCTGAAGTGGTTTTTATTCTCATATTCAAACTAATTAAACAAGTGTGAAAAGCAGAAATAAATTTATTGTCTTTAGAATTTTTCATTGCTTTCATTATGAATTTTTCTGTTTGAGGATCTCTTGCATTTAGATGAATCATTACAGTTGCAAGCAACACATTTTTTAAATCGGAATTTGAATTTAACTTCTTTAATTTTTCGTATGCGACTTTAAAATAACCTAATCGTATATAAATACGAATGAGTATAAGTTTTAAATCATCAACATTAATACTATCATATTTGTCTATAGTATCATATATTTCATCTACGATAGCTGCGTTTACCTTCAGTGGGATCAAATACATATCAATATAAGGTAATATTTTATTAATCCTTTCATCCTTCGTCTTAATATATAATGTAAGAAGTATTCTAATTCCCTTGATGATATTATCAATATAAACCTTATTTTCTGATTCAATAATTGGCATATAATAATTTGATAAAATAGACTTTATCATTTCTTCCTTTTCACTTGTTGTATTACATATGCCAAAGTCTGTTATAAAATAATAGATATTATTTTTAAAAACACAATCTATGTCTTGTAAATATCGTAGATCGTTTTCTAGTTTTGTTATCGAAAATTGATAAGAAAGGGTTGAATTATATTTTTTGAATATATTGTAAATCTCAAAAAGAGATACACCCTCTCTGCAATTTGAAATAAAGTTCAATATAAACTGTCTATCACTGTCTATATACAAGCACTTATTTTCATTAATTTGGTGCTTAAATATAAGAGTTTTTATATTTCCGTCAAGTTCTTTATATATTTTTCTTTCTTCATCATTAACATATAAATTTAGGTTTTGAAGTACGGTTTTAGCTTGTTCCCAATCAAGCATTTTTATTTCTAAATATTTTACATCAACTGAAAATTGATTGAATTCTTCATTTAGATTTTGACAGAACTGTAATCCATCAGTTGTACACTCAAAAAAGAAATGAATGTTGTCAATTTCTTTTATCAATCTTATGAAGAATAATAATGAAGGTCTATCAATTTTCTCAACGTTTTCTATATGTACATACAGGGGTTTATCTATAGCTTTAATTGCCTTAATTGTTAAGCTTTTTAACGCTGAATCCTTAAAATTTGGTTCAAAATTTATACCAGCAATAAAAATGTTTAAAGATAAAGATATAACGACAGGAGAGTCTTTACAAAGTAATTTAATTATGTTTATACATTTATCTGGAAATGAAGAATTTAAACTACAAATAAATTTTTTCATGAAAAAATAATCGGTTGCATGATTGTCTACATTTAGTTCAACAGCTTTAACATTAATATAATACTTATTAATACTAGCTTGTGAAACGTGTTCTATAAAACTGGTTTTACCTACACCTTCTTTTGAAAAAATAACGAAGTTTTTTTGATTATCTTTAAGAAATTTTTCGTATTTTTTTATTTCCAGTCGGTGGTTTACTAAATCAATATCCATATGCATCCTCTGTATTTGATAATTTAAAGTTATCGGTTGTTTATGTTTTACAAAGGTGTGATTTTAGTATGGATTTTACAAAAGAATTATCATTTAGAGAATCAGTAAAGATTTTGCAGTATTCTGAAAAAGATATTTATGAAGTTGAGTTTTTATGGAATAAACTGAATTTATATTTGCAACGGTGTTCTAAATATTTTTCAAATGAAATGAAAGACAAAACATTTCAAGAAAGAATATCGGAAATTTGTTCAAAAGACGCACTTGTTAATATATCTATTGCATTTGTAGATGGCATGAAGATTGGGTATTGCATTTCGAAAATATTAGATGGTGTTGGAGAGATATCTTCGATATATGTTGAAGATAAATTTAGACATTTAGGCATAGGAAGTGAATTGATGAATGCTGCTTTGGATTGGATAGATTCAAATTATGTTAATGCAATAACTATAAATGTTGCAGTTGGAAATGAGAAAGTACTTTCGTTTTACAATAAATTTAATTTTTTTGAACGTCACGTTGTTTTGAAAAGAAATTTGTAAGTATATAACTATTAAAATATAATTATATTTCGAGAAATATTAGAAAGTTTAATGACGATAATATTTATTATTAGGGCTGAAATTAATAGTTTGTACGATATTCCATGAGAAAGAAAACTAAGTGTAGAATTAAAATAAGCTTGCTAATAAAAACAATGCAATGGGCAAGATTTGATTCATATTACTCTAAGTTAAGGAGCTTTACAAATGAATTTGACAATTTTCAAAGGAACAAACGAAAAAGATACTATTTTTACTATTGTGTAAAATAAGAGCATTTGTATCAATCTGACTGATGCTTGGCTTTTTTGTTGTGATTACAGAATTATAGGCTTTTCTTAAGTTTGTATTCTTTGCGCTACTTAATGAGAGTGAATGGCATAAACATTAGAACGTTATTATCAAGGGGACTAAAAACGAAGGGAGTCCTAAATTATGAGTAAAGTACGGACAACTGAACAACGTGAACAAGCAGGTTCTGACTCCTATAATAGATTTGAATACCAGGTTCATTGGATTGTGTGTCATATAATAGGAAAACTCCAAGATAAAGCAGAATGTATAGTTTTTTGTGAATTTCACGATGATATGGCAGAGCTTTCTCCAAATAATCAGCAGTATCAGTTTTTTCAAATTAAAACTAAAGAAGATTCTTCTAACTGGACTATTGCGGAAATGTCTAAACGTGAAAAGAAAAAAAGTGGTGGCTATAAAAAGTCTTTTTTAGGATTTATTTTCTATAATTATTTAATTTTTGGTGCAGAATGTTCACATTGCCATTTTGTATCTAACAATGATTTTGATAAAGAAGTTTTGTTATGGCAGTCATATATTGAGGATGGCGAAAAATTGCAAACCGAAAATATCGAGCTATATCAGAAAATCAAGAATAGAATAAAAGAGGAATTCGTAAATGATATGCCAAGCGATTTTGACTCTGTATTTGATGAATTTATTCAGAATACCTTTGTTCACAAATCAGATTTGCAACTAACAACATACGAAGATCAAACAAAGGGCAAATTTTTTAATCACTTGGCTGATAAAAATATTCCGTCAAATACTGCTAATCTTATTTTTCAACAATTGCTAAATGATGTAAGGAAAAAGAGCAAAGAGAAAATCAAAGTACCTATTAGTATGAAAAGCTTAGTCGAGAAAAAGGGTGTGGATATTGCACAAATAGGGAAGAAAATTGATAGTAATATAAAAAACAGCGGAAATTATGATGCCTTTCGCGATTTTTTGATTGCACAATCATTGTCAGACAAAGATATTATTCGTATAGAATCAGCAAAAACACTTCACGATGCAAGGTGGCTCAATGTTCATGACGTTAAATATCAAGGAATTGTGGTTGTATTAAGGGAGACAATTTCTACATATTGTGCATCATTTAGGACAAATGGGGTTAGCGATGAATTGAAAAGATTATGTGCACAAGAACTACAAAAGCATAATCTTCTATCTGCTTCGCTTGATAAATCGTTAGTTGAGGTATTGTATTATGAGCAAAAATTCAGTGGAAACAATTAAACACGAGCAAAAGTATAAAATTTTAATTAGAAATTTACGAAAACAGCAGGAGAGAAAAAATAATGAAAAGACTAACGATAAAGAAACTGATAGTGATCAGTCAAAGTGAGTCTCGCTCGTTAGAGGTTCCTTTTGAAAAAGGGCTCAATATTGTCTTAGGCGGAAATAAAACAGGAAAATCTTCAATTATCAAAAGTATATTTACTACTTTGGGATGTGAGTGTAAAAGAATTGAAACTGATTGGAAGAAACTGATTTCCGATTATTTATTGTTCTTTGAATATGGAGAAAAACAGTTTTGTGTTGTTCGCCAAGGAAAAAAATTTCAGATTTTTATGAAGAGTGGCGATGCCTATTCTTGCATAATCGAAACAAAATCTTTTCACGAATATAGTAATTGTTTAATGAATATTTTGGAAATAAAAATGCCTTGCATCGCCAAGGATGGTAAACAATTCAATGTAACTCCGCCATTGCTCTTTAGATTTCAATATATCGACCAAGATGAAGGGTGGAGCAAAATAGCAGATTCTTTTAGTAATGCTGCGTATATTAAGAATTGGAAGCCAAATACAAATAAATATGTATGCGGATATCTTGATGATACGTACTATGAACTTCAAACGCAAAAGACAGAGCAAACACTTATAAAGGATGATAAGAAAAAAGAATTGAATTATAATCAAAACTTTGTTTCTAGTATATCGTCCACACTAACTCAAATAGAAGATATGCAATCCGTTGATGAGATTACAACAGGTATTGAGACCTTGCTTGCTAAAGCGGCAGAATTAAGAAAAGTACAATTTTCTTACAATGCTGAGATGACAGTTCTGGAAAATGATATTTATGTCAATCAACATAAATTAAATACCGTTGAATATAATCTTACAGAAACAAAAAAAGATATTGAATTTGCAATGACTCAAGGAGATGAGTTAGTATGCCCGATTTGTGGAACAAATTATTCAAACGGATTAGAAGAGCAATTAAACATAACTTCAGATTATGCTCATTGTGAAAAGCTTATTGCGGAATTGAAAAATAGTATATCTATTGCTACAAAAAAATTAGAAGAACTTAAGGAGAAATATAACGGTATCTCATTAGAAATTCAGTCTGTTGAACAAAAAGTTCAAAACTCCCAAGAACTTCTATCTTATTCTTCATTTTATAAGAATAAAGGACAATATGAGATATATGAATCTTGTAAAAGACAATTGGACATTCTTCAAGGTGAAATAGATTCTTATATTACTAAAATTGCAATAATTGACGAAAAAATAAATGAAAAAAAATCTAAAAAGCGCTCCAAAACTATACGTGAGGATATAGAAAGTTATTGCCGTATATTAGCAGATGCAATAAACCTTCCAAAGACATTTATAAAACTGAGGGATTTTGTTCAGATAATAAATCGTACTGGTAGTGAAACCCCACGATTGGTTTATATGTATCAATCTGCACTATATCTTTATAATTTGAACAGAGCTCATAGTCCGTTTAATTTTTATGTAGTCGATACACCTAATCAACAGGGACAGGATACTGAAAATTTGGAAAGCATATTCAAATCATTCGAAATGTTTTTATCTGATGAGGGTCAAGTTATTGTTGGGACTGAACGAGAAACTGGAATGGAAGAAAAAGCGAGTAATGTAATAAAGCTTACGGAAAAACGCAGATGTCTTAACAATATTAATTACAGTAAACATCTTGAACTGTTAGAAGAATTGCAAAAGGTTGCAATTAGTTGGGGTGCATTTAACCACAAAGTACAAAATGAAAAGTAGTGGCGAAGTGTAACTTTTCCAAATTATCGCCCCAAAGAAGCATCAGAAATGTTCCACATAGATAATTAACTAATAAGTCTCATTTAGCGGCTTTTAACATGCCCCTTAAAACAAAAGACAAACTCTTGGGTTATGGAGAATATAGCATAGTCATAATTTCTAAGAATTCATAAGTTGCGCAATATTACTTTTGATTAGCAACTTAATGGAGTGATTTGTATTTAGATATATTTAACGTATATCCTAAAGAAATTGAAATAAAAAGGTTAATTAAAATTACACTGATGATTACATTTAATGTGCATTCCTCTACACTCACCAGAGCGCATGACTGTTAATCATGATGTCACTGGTTCGAGCCCAGTTGGGGGAGCCAAGAATGGCTGTAGGATTTATTTCCTACAGCTTTTTTTCGTAATATGTATTTATATGTATAGATACGGCTACTTATAGTATATGTATATCCCAATACTTAAAAAATACGTGAACTTAAAAATACTATTTTTCGGAGGACGTAATGTATATTAAAGATTTACTTGAAACTTCAGATTATGTAATTATATTGGATACTAATGTTCTTTTGAATATTTATAGGTTTTCTCCTGATTTTCCGTGTTCGCTTTGAATTGCCTTAGAACAGTTTCTCAATATATTGTTTTACCTGCGACTGTTCATTTAGAATTTTGCAAGCATAATCGCGCAGAGTTTAATAAGATGACAAACCGTGTTAGAGAGGCGGGGACTGAAACAAAAGATCAGATTAGTAGGGCTAAAGAAAAAATTATTTCTTCTTGTAAAAATTTTGATAGATTAAAATTCCCAGATACTGATGAACTAAAATCTGCACTTTCTAAAAACCTTAATGATTTAGAAAAGTCTTTTGACGACTTTTTTGTAGATCATAATATTTTGGAGTTCATTTCTGATCCCTGGGAAGGAGTAGACCAATTATCTGAATTTGTAAATGATTTAGGAAAGTCAAATTTGGTAATGAAGGCTCCTTCTCAACTGGATTTATATAATTGGTGCGCTGAAGGGGAAATGAGGTATAAGAAACAAATTCCTCCTGGTTTCAAAGATGCAAAAAATAAAGATGGATTAAGAAAGTATAGTGATCTCATTTTGTGGAAAGAAATCATACGATATGCTACGGAGAAAAAAGTAAATGTAATTTTTGTAACAGATGATGTGAAAGCTGACTGGTGGGAAAACAGTGATGGGGAATTAACTTTTCATGATAAATTAATACAGGAATTTAATAAAACTGGACAATCAATTTTGCCATGCACTTCGAGTGATTTTTACAAGAAAATATCAACTGATTACGATATTCCTATTAATGATGTAGTTGATATTGCACTTAATATTTCTGATGAAGAATATATAGAAAAGGTTAAAGATGATATTTTTTCTGAAATTGAATATAAAATATGGTATTCTAATACAGATTATATTGATATTAGTTCATCTCACATTGGTACAGAAGGTATTGAAGAATTACAAATTGATAATTATGAGTTGAAATCTGCAGAACGTGTTGATAGGGATGATGATATAGTAACATATAATTTTAAGTTTTTTGTTACAGTATCTGGTAGATCGTATGATTATTGGGGAAGAGATGATGACACACATGAAGTAATAACTTCACCGGGAAGAGATCAAGAATTTGAAGGTGAATTTATTATTGAAGTTAAAAGAGAGGCTGATGTATTTTTAGATTATACATGTGACATAAGTTTCATATCTGCTGAAATATTATATGGGGATTTGAAAGAAACAAGTTACGATGATATGAATGAGTACTATTATGAAGAGCCTGGTGAATTTGGTTATTGTCCTGATTGTGGTTGTCCATTAAACATTGATAATGATGGAGGGAATGGCTTTTGTAATAAATGTGCATGGAATCATTAAATTATAAATAGATAAACAATATAACTTAATATTTAGAGCATAGAGTTGAAGTTATAGATATATAATTTCAGCTCTTTTTTATTGGCAATCGTTTAAATTTTTTAGGCTCTATAATAAATGTTGGGGTAAGAAAAATATAGCCTATGCAAAAAATATAAAAAAAGTAGAGCATAAATTTGAAAAACCCGTTAAAATGGAATTGACAAAAAAACAGAACGGAGGTCAAGATTATGCTCTACACTTATTCTGTCGAAAAACTAACAGGATTGCAAGGCATAATAATAAATAATATTGAAAGCAATGAAAAAGAGGAATAACTTCAAAATATGGTATAATGGAATCGCTAAAAACATTAACCTAAGAAAGAAGTACTCCTCATGAATATAATAAACACAAGAAGCAAAGAAAAAGCAAGCCATAGTAAAATACGCACTAAAAAAAGGAAAAAGCAAAGCAAGTAGAATGTACGGTGTAAGTCTTTCAAGCGTAAAGGGATGGTGTAAACAATATGACGGTACATGGCAATCGCTATTGCCTAAATCACACAGACCACATAGTCATCCTAACAGGCACACAAAAAGAGAAGAAAGACAAATTAGAAATTCTTTCAAAAAGTGCTATGAAAGATATGGATTGGATGGAGTATACAGTGATTTAAAGAGAAAAGGATATACAAGAAGCTACTCAGGAATGATATATGCAGCTAAAAGAATGGGCTTAGTAAAATATAAAAAGACCAAGAAAAAGAGCCGTAAGCATAGAAGATATCCGGAACTGTTAATACCTGGAGAAAAGGTGCAGATAGATGTAAAAGAAGTGCCATATAATTGCTTAAGAGGTAAGGCTTTAAGGGACGGAAAGTATTTTTATCAATGGACTGCAATAGATGAATGTACAAAGATGAGATTTGTATATGGGTTTGAAGAACACACACCTGAAAACTCAACCAAATTCTTGAAAATGTTATTGAAAGAATTTCCGTTTAAAATACAGACTATTCAAACAGATAACGGAAGAGAGTTCACATATAAATATCAGAGCAGTGAAGTGAAAAGTCCTTTTGAAATAGAATTAAACAAACTAGGTATAAATCATAAATTAATACCACCACGAACACCTTGGCACAACGGAAAGGTAGAAAGAAGTCATAGGAACGACCAAAAATATTTCTATGATTGGGAAACATTCAGAAATATTGAAGAATTAAACACAAAATTAAAAGGACATTTAGAATGTAGTAATAACAAAACAATGAGAACACTTGATTACAAGAGTCCAATGCAGTTATTGAGTAAAAAGAGTGAAAAGTTAGAATTGAAATCCATTCATTAATTAATATTCATAATCAAATGTCAGTAAAACAAGCGAAATATTAAATCGTATTTTATTTTTACCCTAAAATGGGTCATATCTATTTACAACACAGAAAAACTTGATGAAATAATTGAAAATTCTAGTGAAAGTGATATAATAAAGTCAAAGAATTATGCAAAACCTTCTGAAATATTCGACTTTGATGATGTTACAACGGAAATAACACCAGAGTTAATATTAGATGAACTTGAAAAAAGTGAGATTGGTATGCAAACTATTAGCATATTAAAAAGTAGTGGTATAAATCTAATCTTAGATTATTCTTATAAAAACTTTGATTATAGAGGGGAACAACAAGGCGACATAATTAAGATATTTATTAGAAACATACCAAATCCAAGAGTTGCTGCACAAACAATTATACATGAAACTACACATTTTTATTTTAATATTGGTCAGTGTCAATGGGCTGAGGCAGTTTGCTTTGCAAGAGAAAAGATGTTTTTGACAGGAAGAAAATTAACTGTTTCTGAAAGAAGATATATTATTAATTTAGCCAAACAAGCTTATCCTGAATTTAGATGGAAAAAAGGAGGATACGGATATGGTAAAGGAAAAAAGTTTAATTGAAAATCTACAAGATGGAGCTCAAATTCGTTGCCTTAATTGTAAGAAGGATTTTTATGTTTCAGCAATGAAACCTATTAATAAATCATTGGAATTTTATTGTCCTAACTGTCGTAGTGTTGTTAGATTGACACCAAACGTAATTGTAGAATAATTACTAACTTGCCACCGACAATTGTGTCGGTTACAAAATCATAATAACTAGCCTAAACAATCGTGTTAAGAAATATTTAGAGAGGTGAATTATATGAGGATTGTTTATTCAGATAAAGTAAAATTTTTATTTGAAAAAATAGAGCCATATGTAGATTGGAAACAGTTCCCACCAAAACTTAAAACTGATTCACCTAGTGATATTAAACATGCTTACTCTGAGTGGAAAGAACTGATGGAAAAAGAAAATAGAAAAGCAATGGAATACTAAGGCATTGTAATGTTATGTTTATCAGCACTAACTCTTGTTAGTGCTTTTTTAATACCTAAAAGGTGGTGATGATATGAAAGTAAAGGTTATTAATTCCTTTAATGATTTAGAGAATAACCTACTAACAAGAAATGTAGGTGATGTTTATGAATGTTCTGATGAAAAAGCAACAGAACTAAACAAACTTGGCTTTGTTGAATTTGCAGAACCTAAGCCAAAAGAAGAAACAAAGAAGTAATTTAGCACTAACTTAACCGTTAGTGCTTTTTTAGGCTCTGTGTCAATAGTTGGGGTAAATCCACTAAAATGAAATAGATTAGATAGACAAGTGATAGTATTATGCTATCACTTGTTTTTGCTTTCTTAATAGATTGCTTATTATTCTATAAAAGAATTTATACTGCTGATAGTATTAAGGTAATACTAAAAATTAATATTAAACAAACTAAAACGGCCGGTACTTATGTATCAGCCGTTTATTAGTTTAGTATTCATTTTAGTGTATTAATATTTATTTTGTACTGTTATCGGTAATGGAATTTGCATTAGTGGTATCTTTGAAAAGCAAGGTAATGCACCAAATTGCACATAGACAAATAATGATGTAAATAATTCTACTGATAACACCGGTCTGACCACCACAAAAAAATGCCACAAGGTCAAATTTAAAAATGCCCACAAGACCCCAGTTAATACCACCGATAATTAAAAGGGTCAAAGCTATTTTATCAATCATATATATACCTCCATAAATGATTTCAAAATTAGTTTTGACCTAAAAATAAGAAATATTCAGTTTTATTGATTTTTAGAACATTACAAAAATGCCTATAATTGCAATTAAAATAAGTATCAATGCAAAAATTCTGCACATAAGTATTGCTTTTTTGATTTGATGTTTTCTAATCATACTTTCTGTTGGGAAAGGAAGTAGCAGTAGCATAATTCCTAAACCACCAAAACCAATAACTATCAGACTGTCACCAATAGCACCAAAAAGTGAACCTGCCATAATTCCGATAGGAATTAAAAATACAAATATAGCATCTAAAAATGCAAATAGTTTGCCGTATTTATCTCTTAAATCATAAAATTTGTTGGCATTTTCTTGACATTCATCCTGACAGTACATATCAAAATAAGAAATTTCTTTGCCACAAAATTCACATTTCTTCATAATATCACCTATTTCCTTTAGAATACTATAACATTTTCACAATATAAAGTCAATCGACAAAAGATGTGTTGTGCGTATCAATCAATCTCCTACATATTCAATTATATCTTGAACATTGCAATGTAGTTCTTTACAAATGGACGCAAGAACATAAAGGTCAACTCTGCTAATATTACCGTTATAGTAGCCTTGTACAGTTTCAAATCTTAAATTGCAGTTTACACATAGTTTGTTTTTTGAATAGCCTTTTTCTTTCATAACCTTGTCCAATTTAAATATAATTCCGGATTCATTTTGATTTGGTCTTTTATTCATTATTAACACCTCTATATTGAGAATAACAAAGAAAAAACCTCTTGACACTCTACATTAGAATGTAGTATATTATAGTAAAGACTACATTCTAATGTAGAGTAGGAGGTACAATATATGAAAGAAAAAAGTGGTTGTAGTGGGGCATTGTTTGTATTTTTAAGTATTGCCAATTTTATTTTTGCTTATTTTGCTTATCGTGGAGAACATAGTGCTAAACCAGCAAAAGTTATGAGCATAATCAATGGAAAAATGACATCTGCTGGTTCTTTAGGTGGGAATACAAAAGCAGTAGAATGGTATTCCTTTTTGTTCTATGTTTTTATTGTAGTAGGAATTATTTTTTTAATAGCTGCTATAGTAATGTTTTGTGCAGGTGAATCAAGTAAGAGTGAAAATGCTAATGAGAACAGTAAAGAAAATACTGAAAAAGACAAACCAAGATTTATTGCTTGTCCAAAATGTGGGGAGCTTAATAGTAGTAATAATACAAAATGTTTTAAATGTAAAACAGACTTGACAGAAATAATCAATAAAAAAGAAACTAAGACTAGTGATGTATGGATATGTCCAAAGTGTGGAAGAGAAAACCAAAATTATGTTGGTACTTGTGGTTGTGGAGAGGTAAAACCAAAATGAAAAAGTTAATTGTTTTATCACTATGTTTAATATTGTTATTATCAATTTGTGGTTGTTCTAAAACCGATAATAGTATTAGTAGTAATGTTAGTTCAAATACTGAAAGTATTGAAGAAACAAATAATATGCAACAAACAGAAACTACTAAAACAGTAATTAATAAAGATATTACTTTGTCTAGTGAAGATAAAAAGATTATTGATATTCTATATAATAACAAAGATGAATGGGATGATTATAATACAATTGATGGTGTTAAAGGATGTCCTATAACTAATGTTGCCTTTTACAAAATCAGTTGTGAAGATGGTTTTTTTGTATCCGGTTTAAACAATATTCTAAATATAAAGGAAATTAAGGATAAAGTTATCTTTGTTACCAGTGTTAAGTCATATAATGATGTACAGGTAGGTTCTAATATTTACATAGATACAGAAACCCAAAGACTTGGTATGATACATGATTTTTCTGAAAATGATAGAAAAATGATAGAGAAGATTTACGATGATACTGCTGAGAATGGTACTAAGTGGAATATGGAAGCTACTGATGAACAAAAACATTCTACTCTTGAAGAGGCTTACAAAAAGTACTTAGAAAGTGAAAATTCAGCAGAATAATAAAATTAATATTAAAGTTTTAAGGGTTGTCATTGTGTTATATGGCAACCCTTTTTATAGTAATACAAATTATTTATAAACAAGGGGATAATTCTTGACAAAATACTACTATAATCTTATAATAATTTAGTATGTGTAAGTATGATTTTTACTTAGGTTAGTAGAAATTTTACTTTGATTAGTTAGTAATTTAAAAAGAAAAATTTTAGAGTTTGTGGTGATAATATGGATTACAATAAGTTAGCAGAACTTTTACTACCTGATAGTAAAATGACTAGGGAAGAAGTTTTTGCAAAATTCCCTAAAAGAAATTTAAAGGAAGGTGCTCAGGTTACTCGTATAGCACCGTCACCAACAGGTTTTATCCACCTTGGTAACCTATATTCTGCAGTAGCAGATGAAAGAATTGCTCACCTATCAGATGGTGTGTTTTATCTAAGAATTGAAGATACTGACCTAAAGCGTAAGGTTGAGGGTGCAGTTGATATTATTATCAATGTTATGAAGTATTTTGGCATTGAATTTGATGAGGGTGCAGGTCAAGAGGATAAGGGCAACAATAACTATGGTCCTTATTATCAGCGTCAGAGAGTAGAGTACTACCATGTATTTGCTAAAGAGCTTATTAAGAAAGGCTTAGCTTATCCTTGTTTCTGTACTGAAGAAGATAATGCACAACTTAGAGAGGCTCAACAGGCAGAAAATGCTACTCCGGGTTATTATGGTAAGTGGGCAAAGTGTCGTTCACTTACATTAGAAGAAATTGAAGAAAACCTAAAGGCAGGAAAGCCTTGGGTACTTAGACTAAAGTCCCCAGGCAGTGAAGATAAAGAAATTACAATTGAAGATAAGATTATGGGCAAAATCTCATTCCCTGAAAACACTCATGATATTGTTATTCTAAAGAGTGACGGTGTTCCAACATACCACTTTGCTCATGTAGTTGACGATACATTAATGGGTACAACACTTGTAATTCGTGGTAATGAATGGCTAAGCTCAGTACCAACTCACTTCCAGCTCAATCAAGTATTAGGCTTTAGACAGTTTAAGTATGCTCATACTGCTCACCTAATGAAGATTGATGAAGAAACAGGTAAGAAGAGAAAGCTATCTAAGAGAAAAGACCCTGAACTTTCTCTAGACTTCTACCGTCAAGACGGTTACCACCCATATACTGTAAAGATTTATCTACTAACACTACTTAACAGTAACTTTGAAGAATGGCATGACAAGAACCCTGATAAGGATATTAATGAATTCCCATTCTCAGTAAAGAAAATGTCACAGAGTGGTGCATTGTTTGATTTACAGAAGTTCCATGATATTTGTAAGAAAGAATTTGCAAAAATGTCACTTGAAGAAGTTTATTCTTTCCTAGAGCAATGGACTAAGGAATATGATGCTGAAAATTACGATATGTATTTTGGTGACAAGGAATATATGGAAAAGGTTCTAACTCTTTGTATGGGTCTTAACCAGAAGAGAAGAAGAAAAGACTTTGCTTATGCAAAACAGATTATGGAAAGCTTATCATACTTCTTTAAAGATAAGTTTGTTCCAAATAACGATTATGACTTTGATAATGAAACTGTAAAGGCTATCTTAGCAAAGTATTTTGAATCTTATGATGAAAATGATGACAACTCAACATGGTTCAATAAGGTAAAGACACTTTCAGAAGAACTTGGCTTTACTACTGATATGAAAGCATACAAGAAGTCACCTGAAAGTTTCAAGGGTAATGTTGCTCAGGTTTCCGAGGCAATTCGTGTTGCTATTACAGGACAGAGAAATACTCCTGACCTATGTACTATTTGCCAGATTATTGGTAAAGATAATGTTAAGGAAAGAATTGAAAACACTATAAATTCACTTTAAGCTGAATATAGCCACCAAGTAATTTGGTGGCTTGTTTTCCGTAATAATGAATAGATTGGATTGTGTTTTATGAAAAGTTTGTCTTATTTAAAGGATTATAAGGTGCAGTCGATTTTAGCACCTTTGTTTAAGCTATTGGAGGCTTCCTTTGAACTTTTAGTTCCCCTTGTAGTAGCTGATATTATTGATAACGGTATCAATAGTGGTGACAAAGCCTATATTTTTCACCGTTGTTTACTGTTAGTTTTACTTGCAGTTGTAGGTCTTATCTCTGCTGTATTTGCTCAGTTTTTTGCAGCAAAGTCAGCTACAGGTGCTACAACTAAATTAAGAAGTGCATTGTTTAAGAAAATACAGTCACTTTCATTTAGTCAGCTTGATTCTATTGGTTCTGCAACACTTATTACAAGAATGACAAGTGATGTTAACCAAATTCAAACCGGTATTAATATGTTCCTAAGACTGTTACTTCGTTCACCATTTATAGTTTTTGGTGCAACAATAATGGCATTTTATGTTGATGTTAAGGGTGCTTTGGTTTTTGCAGTAGTAGTACCGGTTCTTGCAATTATAGTTGCTGTGATTATGTCACTGACTATTCCTAGATTTAAGGGTGTACAGAATAAGCTGGATTCTGTTTTACTTAGAACAAAAGAAAATGTTAAAGGTGTAAGAGTTATCAGAGCCTTTACAAGAGAAGATAAAGAAATTGCTGAATTTGAAGAAGAAAATCAAAGCCTTGTAAAGTTGCAGAATGTTGCAAGTTGGATTTCTTCAATTATGAACCCTGCAACATTTGTTGTAATTAACCTTGGTGTAATTTTCCTAATTTATATCGGTGCAATCAGAGTTGATGTTGGTGTTATCAGTCAGGGTGCAGTTGTTGCCCTTTATAACTATATGTCACAGATTCTTGTTGAACTTATTAAACTAGCTAACCTAATTATCACAGAAATGAAAGCTATTGCAAGTAAGAACAGAGTTGATGCTATTCTTACTATGGAGGAATATAAGAAACCTAAGGGTAAAGACAAAAAGTGTGACCACTATATTACATTTGAAAATGTTTCCCTAAGCTACAACAAGAACAATGAATATAGCTTAAATAACATTAGCTTTACAGTTGATAAGGGCGATACTGTTGGTATTATCGGTGGTACAGGCAGTGGTAAAACAAGTGTAATGAACCTACTTTGTGGTTTCTATGAACCTACAAGTGGTGATATTATCCTTAATGACAAGAATATTCTTAATTATTCTGATGAAGAATTAAACGAAAATATTTCTGTTGTAATGCAAAAGGCTACTATGTTTAGTGGTACTGTTAAAGAAAATATTACTTTCGGTGCTAAGAATGCTACAGCAGAAGATATTGAAAAGGCTATTGAAATTTCTCAGTCAAAAGAAATTATCAGTAACAAAAGTAAAGGCCTGGATGAAGTTATCCTTGAACAAGGTAAGAACCTTTCAGGTGGTCAAAAGCAAAGACTTTCTATTGCAAGAGGTATTGTAAGAAACACTCCTATACTTATTCTTGATGACAGTTTCTCAGCACTTGACTATAAGACAGACAAAACTTTGCGTCAAGCTCTTGCCGACTCAAAGGGTGACAGAACAACATTTATTATTTCACAGAGAACATCTACTATTGAACATTGTGACAAAATCCTTGTACTAAATGACGGTGCTCTTGAGGGTGTAGGTACTCATGAAGAATTACTTAAAAGCTCAGAAACATATAAGGATATTTATGAGTCTTGTAACAAGGAGGCATCATAATGAAAAGTTCTTATGTAATTAAAAGAGTTTTAAAGTACATTGGTAAGTACAAGTTTTCTTTTATAATTTCACTTGTATTAACTTTGTTTTCAACAGTATGTACACTATATATTCCTGTACTTGCCGGTGAAGCAATTGATATGATTGTTAGTAAAGGTAATGTTAAATTTGCAGGACTAACTAAGATTTTAATTCTTATTTTAGTGGCAATTATTATTGGTGGTATTTCTCAGTATTTTACAAATACCTTAAACAACAGAATGGCTAACAATACTGTTAAGGATATGCGTACCGATGCATTTAATAATTTGCAATATGTTCCTGTTTCTTATATCGACAGCAGAAATACCGGTGATATTGTAAGTAGGATTATTGCAGATGCAGAGCAGTTTTCTGATGGTTTAATTCTAGGTTTTCAAAACCTATTTTCAGGTGTTATTACTATTTTGGGTACACTGTTCTTTATGTTTACAATCAATATTTGGTTGGCACTTATTGTGTTGGTATTAACTCCACTTTCACTTTTTGTTTCTAAGTTTATTTCAAAGAAAACTTATAAATACTTTAAGAAACAAAGTGAACAAAGAGGTAAGGAAACTTCCTATATTGAAGAAATGTTAAGTAACATTAAGGTGGTAAAGTCCTATCATAGAGAAAATGAAAATTCTGAAAACTTTGATGTTATCAATGAAGAACTTGGTAAGGACTCACTAAATGCAACTTTCTTTTCATCACTGACTAACCCTTGTACAAGATTTGTTAACTCAATTGTATATGCAGTAGTTGGTTTAAGTGGTGCATTGTTTGCAATTAACGGCATTATTACAGTAGGTAACTTGTCAGCATCTTTAGCATATGCAAACCAATACACAAAGCCATTTAACGATATTACAGGTGTTATTACCGAACTACAAAACGCCATTGCTTGTGCAGGTAGATTGCTTGAAGTTATTGATGCTAAAAGAGAAAGTGATGCAAAAGGTCAATTGCCTAGTAATGTTAAAGGTGACTTTACTGTTAGTGATGTGGCATTTTCTTATGATAAAAATAAAGAACTTATTAAGAACCTATCCTTTGAACTAAAGAGTGGTCAGCGACTTGCAGTAGTAGGTCCTACAGGTTGTGGTAAAACAACTTTAATCAACTTATTAATGCATTTCTACGATATTGACAGTGGTTCAATTAAGGTTGACAGTGTTGATATTAATACAGTTAGTAGAAAGTCACTAAGACAAAATGTTGGTATGGTGCTACAGGATACATGGCTGAAAAGTGGTACAATTAAAGAAAACATTGTTTTCGGCAATGAAAATGTAACTGATGAACAGGTTATTGAAGCAGCAAAGAAAAGCCATGCACATTCATTTATAAAGAAACTTCACAACGGTTATGATACATTTATCGGTGAAGACGGTGGTTCATTGTCAACAGGTCAAAAGCAGTTAATCTGTATTACAAGACTAATGCTTAACCCACCACCAATTCTGATTCTTGATGAAGCTACTTCATCAATTGACTTATTAACAGAACAGAGAATTACAAGGTCATTTATGAAACTTATGAAGGACAGAACAAGTTTTGTTGTTGCTCATAGATTAAAGACTATTGTGGAAAGTGACCTTATTCTTGTTATGAAAGACGGTAAAGTTATTGAAAGTGGTACTCATAAGTCACTTATGGAGCAAAAGGGTTTCTACAAAGAACTATATCAAAGCCAGTTTGACTAAGTATATATTGCAAATTTAATGAAATATATTGCAATAAATAGGTTTTATATGATATAATCATATGCATACAGGAGGGTATGAAATGAATTTCTGTGGATTTTTAAATGAATTTTCTGATAAGAATGAGAAAGAGATTATAATTAAAGGCACAGTTTCTGCTGAGATTATAAGCTGTAGTTCTAATTCTATTACTATAAATGTGCCACAGCAGGATTCTAACTTAGATTCAATTATTGGCTTTGCAGCTTTGGATTATGATAATAAATTTCTTTGGTATAATGAAGCAAAAGTTACTGAAGGTAATAACACCATTGCTTTTGATGGGTTTGATTATTTTGTAGCAGAAAGAGCACCTATAAGATATAAGCTATATGCAGTTTTTGAAGAAGAGGGTGTTCTTCATTTTTGTAGATTCTACAATCAAGAAATCAAGGAAAAGTATAAAGCAACATATGACAGAAATTTACTTTATTATGATGTAATAGCTGAAGGTAGATTTGAAGATGAAGATTATTGTACTTGCTTAAGTGTTACCAGAGGTGGCTACTTTGCCTTATTAGTATTTAATAAAAAGGATATTTACAACTTTAGATTTACTAATACTGTTGATGATGTGGAAGTTGTTGATGGTAAATGGACTTTTGATGTTAAGGTTAACAAGGTTAAGGAAGCATCGGAATGGACACTTGTAGGTGTGGATAAATCAGGTGAAGAACCTGTTTATTATGATTTACCACCACAACCATTTGATGATGAGGGTGACTGCTTTATCAGCCATTGCAGTTTAACAAGAGATTTTATTAAACTGCCTAAGCCAACTACACTAAGCCTTTACACAAAGTATGTTGTAGACGGCAAGCCTTATTACACAAGAGTAGCTGTATCATCTCCAAAGGTTTCTAAAAAAATTCGTAAAATTTCTTATGAAGAATTTTTACAGTTAAATGATGACCTAAAGGCTTTTACAATTCGTTCACTTGATAATGATATTCAGTTTGTTTCTGTAGCACCTTCTACCGGTTACGAACTTGTAAATAATAGTGTTAAGGATACTATTTTATCTGAGGACTTTAATGTTTCCAGAGTTTTATTCTGTACTCAAAGTGTGTCAGAAAAAGGTGAATATAAACTTCACCTAAACCCTGATATGAGTGAAGTTGAGGAAATGTGGGCTTATTGCTATTTCCCTAAAACAAAGGAAAAGGTTATTGTTGATGTAGTAAGTTGGGACAAAGATACAGGGGACTTGTCCCTTAATCTTTCAAACCTTAAGAAATCTTGTAAGGACTTTACTGCAAGGTCATATATGCTATGTATAGCATTTTTATATGAAGGTCTTGTATATCCTACTAAGCTTAAGAATCCTAACTACCACGGAAAGCTGACTGCTCCTGAACTTTTACCACTTGAAAAAAGATTATTTCCGGTTGTTGAGAGATTTGATATTAACGGTGTTGAAGTGTCACTTGCACCAATCTACTTTGTTTCCGGTAATATATATATTAGAATCAGAGAGAACTTACTTTCTCAAAAGGACCTTGTATTTGTTGATTACAAGAATTTGAATTTTCATGATAACTTTATGGATGTTACTGTAAAGATACCTAAGGAAGATAACCGTAAATATACAGGTTTTGCTTTCACATACAGATACAAGAAAAGTGATGATAGATGTGCTTATTTCATTGAAGGAAAAGTCACCAAGAAACTTTTTGGCACATATTTATCAGCAAGTATTGATATGTCAAAACTTGATTTAAAGAGAGTTATCTGGGACTTATATGCTACCTTTGAAGAAGATGGCAGAAGATACGGTGCCAGCATTTCTATTACAGATAAGCAGATAGAAAAGGTACTTTACGACAAAAAGAGAGCTAAAAAGCAAGTTGATTGTACAATCAAAACAGATGAAGGTGAGGATGTTATTTTCCCTTACCACACATCTATCAATACAGTTGCTTTTAATATGAGAGAAAAGTCAAACATTGACTCCAGTGAGTTTAGAGCTAAAGAGTTTGAGGCTCTAAAAATCTTTAAAAGAAATAAAAAGGAACTATTAAGTCAAAATATTATTCTTATTTATGAGAAGTTCTGTGCTTGTGCTCAAGATAACGGTTACTGTTTCTTTAAGCATTGTATGGAACATAATGTTGAAAAAATCTTAAACGCTAAGATTTATTATATTATCGACAAGAGTGTTTCTGACTATGAAAGAGTAAAGAAGTATGATGACCATGTACTTGATTTCCTTTCAATTGAACATATGGTTTATTTGTTGGCATCAAAGTTACTAGTTTCTTCTGACTCAAAGCCGCATAGCTATGCTTGGCGACCAAACAACTCATTTGTTTCAGAAATGCTAAAGCAAAAACAGATTTTCTTCTTACAGCATGGTGTTATTGCACTAAAGAGAGTTGACGGTATCTTTGGCAAAAATGGTGGTAATCCAGTTAACAAGTTTGTTGTTTCTACTCCACTTGAAAGGTCAATTATCATTAACAAGTTTGGATATAAGAGTACAGAGGTTTGTATGACAGGCCTTGCAAGATGGGATGAACTTGTTGATAAATCTAAGGATTATAACGAAGTTTTGATTATGCCAACATGGCGTAATTGGCTGGATGAAGCTGAGAACAGCACTTTCTTGCACAGTGATTATTACAAGAATTACTCAAAACTTCTTGAAAGTAAAAGACTAAATAAGTTACTTGAAGATAATAACCTTATGGTTAACTTCTATATTCACCCTAAGTTTAAGGACTATATCGGTAACTTTGATGTTACAAGTAAGAGAATGAGACTTATTCCTTACGGTGAAGAACCTCTAAACGAACTTATGATGAGATGTAAACTTCTGATTACCGACTATAGCTCAGTATGTTGGGATGTTTACTATATGAATAAGCCTATTCTTTTCTATCAGTTTGACTATGATTTATATAACAAGGTTCATGGTTCATACATTAATATGGAGAAAGATTTGTTCGGTTATCGTAGCTTAACTATGGATAAGCTTCTTGATGACTTTGAAAATGCCATTAAAAATAATTTCAAACAACCTAAGGAATTTGATGAAATGAGAGAAAGCACTTTTGCTTTTACTGACAAAAATAATTCCGCAAGAATTGTTCTTGAAATTAAGAAAATGAAAATCTTTGACTAAAAGTTATAAGCACCTCAATAAGGTGCTTTTCTTTTTGGAAAAATTAACTTAAAATGCAAATTTTATATTGTATAAAAAGGTATTATAAATAAACTGCCTATTTATGTAGAATGTATAAAATTGCAAAAAACTAATTTATCCACTATATTTCATTATTTTTTTGTGCTATAATTTTCAAGAGAGGAGGCAAAAGCTGTGAAATATTTTGGTTTGCTGGATGAATTTTCTGATAAAGAAATAATAATACAAGATCGTATAAAGGCAGAGTTAATCGGTGAAGGAGAAAACAAGGTAACTATTAGATTTCCTCATCAAGATGTTAACTATAAAGATGCAGTTGCTTTTGCACTTCTTGATTCTCACAACAAATATTTATGGTATAAGGACATCAAGATAAACAGTGACCTTTGTACTATTAATTTTGATGGTTTTGATTATTTACAGATTGATTATGTACCACTAAGGTTTAAACTTTACCTTGTATTTCAGGGTAACGGTCATCTTACTTTTTGTAGATTATATTCAAAGAGTATTAAGGACGAATACAGACTAACTAAAGATAAAAGATTATTATATTACAGTTCAATTTCTTCTGCTGAATATAAAAAAGAAGAAGTTAACTTGATTACAAATATTACAACATCAGGCTATTTCGGATTTATTTTAATTAATAAATCCAGCAGAGTTGATTATATTGTCAGCAATACTGTTGATAATTTTAAGATATTTCAAGATGACTTTTGTTTTGATGTTACATTAGAGAAAATTTCCAACTACACTAACTTTGGTGTCAGCTTTAAATCAGCCTTGCCAAATGTAAAGACTGTTTATGATTTTAAGCCATATTTAATTCGTGATATGGGTGATAAATATGTGTTGGAATGTAGATTGCCAAGAACATATTTTCAGGGAATAAAGCCTGATGTGTTTAACCTTCATACATATTATGATATTGACGGTGAAAGATATTATTCTTCTGTACAAATTAAGGATAAAGAAAATTATGAAAATATTCTTGAATTATCTGCTACAGATAAACTTCAGCACAGAACTTTAATTGATGAGATTACTTTTACAGCAACAGAAAGTTATAAGCTACAGTTCTCTACTATTTTACCTTACAATGGTGTTGAGATTACACCGGAAAATACTGCAAAGAGAATTTTATTCTCACCAAACTTTGTTGCTACAAGAGTATTTTACGGTGCACAGTCAGTTGACCAGTTAGGACAGTATCGTATTTCTCTATACACAGACCTTAGTGGCATAAGTGATTTAAGTGTATTTGCCCATTGTACTTCAATTAAAGAAAAAATTATTCTTGATGTTACAGAATTTAACCCTAAGAAAAATGAATTTATAGTTGACTTTTCAGCTTTTAAAGAAGCTATGGAGGATATTACTTCTCGTACATATTCAATTTGTGTTGCATTTTCCTATAACGGTTATATGTATTGTGGAAAAGTTTCTGCACCTGATTATAAAGAAGACGAAAGCAAAAAATACCTTCAAGAGGTAGAAACTTTAACTATCAAAGATACTATTGCAGTTGTTGAACCTATGTATGGCAGTAACGGTACTTTCTATGTTAGAGTAAAGGACAGACTTTCTTTATTTAAGGATAAAGTTTCTGTTTCTTACCAAAAGGCATATTTCAAGGATAAGTACCTTTATATTGTAACTGATATTACAAATAACAAAGAACATTTCACAGGCTATGCTTTGTCATATAGATTTAAAGACAGTGAAGACAGAAGAATTTACTATACCAGTGCAGAGCTGATTCCAAGTGGTGACAACACTCACCTTAAAGGTAGATTTGATTTATCCAAGATTGAATTACAAAAGTCTGTATGGGATGTTTATGCAGTATTTAATGATGGTAGAACTGCATATTTTGCCAATGTGTATGTAGATAAAAGACAAATGTATGACTATCTGTATCACAAGTCAATGAGTGAAAATTTCTACAGATTTTCTAATAAGAAAGATACCGACATTCTGTTCCCTTACTTTACTACAAGGGATACACTTGCCTTTATGATTAGACAGATTAGCCCTTTTGACTCAAGAAAATTTAAGATGAAAGAAATTTTAGCAGTATGTTGTCACAAGGTTCTAAAGTGGTACTATAGCCACAAGAACATTACCTTAGTGTATGAAAGAAAGTCACAAACTGCTCAGGATAACGGTTACTATTTCTTTAAACATTGTATGGAACACAGAGTAGAAAAAAGGTTAAAGTCAAAGATTTGTTATGTTATTGACCCATCATCACCTGACTATAAAAATGTTGGACCATACAAGGGTAATGTGCTTAACTTTATGTCATTTAAGCATATGATTTATTTGCTAGGTGCAAAGAACTTAGTATATACTCATTCCAAGAATGACTGTTATATTTGGCGACCAAACAACTCTGTAATTGCCGAGAGAATAAGATTTAAGAAACATATTTTTTTACAACACGGTGTAACCTCGCTAAAGAGAATTGATAAATTCTACGGTAAAGGTAAAGCCGGTGATACTGATGTATTTGTTGTTTCTTCTAAGAAAGAAAGAGAAATTGTAAACAAATGGTTAGGCTATTCAAAGGAACAAACTCCTATTACCGGTTTAGCAAGATGGGATGCATTAAAAGATAAGTCAAATGGTTCTAACGAAATTGCCTTAGTACCAACAACAAGAAATTGGCTTGATGATGTACCTAGTGAAAAGTTCCTTGACAGTGACTTCTATAATAGATATATTGAACTGCTAAACTCAGCAGAACTAAAGACAATTTTGGCTAATAATGACTTAGAACTAAACTTCTGTATCAACAGTAAATATAAAGATTACTTTACAAGTGATAAGATTGATAACAAGAGAATTCACATTTCAGTTATTGGAGAAAAACCTCTGAATGAAATTCTAATGAAAAGCAAGTTGCTTATTACCGACTACAGTTCAGTATGTTACGATATGCTTTATATGTGTAAGCCTGTACTGTTCTATCAGTTCGACTATGAAAAGTTCATTAACTCAGTAGGCACATATATTAATATGGATAAAGACTTAATGGGTGACAGAAGTATCAGTGCAATTGACTTGTGTAATGATATAAATAAGATGGCAAAGAGTAATTTTAGACTTCCTTATGAATATAAATTAATGAGGGACAATAGTTTTACTTATTTTGACAGAAATAACTCTCTGAGAATTATTCAAGAACTTAAAAAGGTTATGGAATAATCCCGGAATATAAATAGTAAACATTAACATAAAACAGTATGTAAACTTGTGATATGTTACAATATTAATGTTTACTCGTTGACCATATATTTGTACTATGGTAATATATAAGCAACAATTATTAGGAGGTCTATGTTATGATAACTAAAAGAAATATAGGATTAGCAATCCTATTCACAGTTATTACTTGTGGTATCTACGGTATCTACTGGATGGTAGTTGTTACTGATGATACTAACAAATCAGTAAACGATATTAACGGTACTTCCGGTGGTATTGCTGTATTACTATCAATCGTTACTTGTGGTATTTACGGAATTTATTGGGCTTATAAAGAAGGTGAAAAGCTGGATAATGCAAAGAATATGCGTGGTATTCCATCATCAAATTCTAATATTCTATACTTAGTTCTTGATATTTTAGGTCTAAGCATTATCGCTATTGCATTAATGCAGGATTCTCTAAATAAAATTTCTGATTACGATAACTTTAACGGTCGGAATTCCTATAACGGTTATAACAATGGTTATAATAATGGCTACAACAACGGTTATACAAATCAGAACGGCCAAGGTTACAACAATGTTCATCAGAATAACACAGGTTATAACGGTGTTAACTATAACGGCAATGGTCAAGAAAATTCTCAGGCAAATTACAATAACAATCAGAATAATAACGGACAGATGTAATTTTTATGAAAGAAAGATTGTATAAAACTCTAAAGCCTATATTTTTACTGCTACTTGTTGGTGGTATATATGTAGTGCTAATATACACAACAGGCTTCAAGATTCCTTGTCCAATTAAATTTGCAACAGGTTTTGATTGTCCCGGTTGTGGTATTTCTAGGGTTCTTCTTTCTTATTTGCGACTTGATTTCAAAACTGCATTTTTCACCAATCCGGTAATAACAGTTATTTTACCAATAATGTTTGGCGATTATGTTTATCACAAATATCATTATGTGGTTCATAATAACAAAAAGCCTTTTAACAAACTAGAGAATATTTCTATGTATGTTATGATAGGTTCATTAATCTTGTACGCAGTAATTAAAAATATTTATGTTCATATAAACTAAAAAATAGAGGATACTTGGTTTCAAGTATCCTCGTTTTTTATTCTTTATTTTTAATGTTGTTTAGCATTACATTTACCATAAATTTATTATCATTATTGATAATCTCAGCAATGCCATTATATTTTTCTGCTACACTTTCCATTGAAAAAATTCCAACACCACTTTTTACTTTTTTAGTGGATATATATTTGTCATTTTCTTTTTCAATATAACCGTCAAAATTGTTGCTGGAAACTATGTACAATCTGTTGTTTAGAAAATCAACCTTTAGGTTAAAGTATTTTTCTTTTTCTTCAGAATTACTGCCTCTTATTGCATTGTCACAAATATTACCCAGTAAATTACATAAATCAAAGTCAGATATTAAAATATCTTTAGGTATATTTATCTTCCAGTTAGTTTTAATGTTTTCGTTATTAGCAATATTGTTGTAGTAGTTTAGTAGTGCATTTATAGAACTTTGAAAACAATATTTTTTCGGTGATTGAATATTTAACTTTTCTTCATATAAACTAAGATGTTTTTTTATTTCATCAATATTGCCTTCATTTGCAAGTATGTTCATCATATGTATTGAATGTTTAAAGTCGTGTCTTAGTTTTGAGGTTTCTTCCATATAGTGCTGAAGATTTTTGTATTGGCTATTATGAATTTCAAGAATATGATTTTTTTCTTCAATCTTGTTTGTTTCCGTAATATTTTTACTGATAGTGTAGAATAGCCATAATATTGCTATGTACAATATAAATGCTACAATAAACATAGCAATTGCAATAGGAAACACCCTACCTACATGCATAGTTTTGTAATATTTAGGAACTGAATATATAGTTAATGCAGTCAATAGAATAGGAAATATAATTGCAGTATTCCATACTTTTGGAATGTCAATGTTGTCAATCATCCATGAATATTGATTAGACATAAAATATAGTAACATCAATCCAAATAAGAAGGTAAATCCCAGCTGAAACAAATCATATTCTATTGTGTTGTATTCAGGGGAAAGAGTAGGATTTAATACACAGTCACACATATAAGCAAAGAAACTTGCAAATGAACACAAACAACATATGCTTGTTACTACAAATATTTTTTTAGATAAACTTGTTGTAGTTGTAAAGTGGAAAATTATATAACACACTATTATTGCCGGAAGTAAAACAATATTTAAATTTGTTATGTTAAATAAACAAGTAACAATAGAAGAAAGAGTAATAATAATGAAATTTCCTAAAAGAACTATCAAAGTCGTTTCTTTAACCGAAAATTTAAGTTTATTTTTCATTGGCAAATAGCACATTATTGATGAAGGTAAAAGTATTATGTAATATAGTATTCCTCGTAAAAAAGATTCAATAGTCAAAGTACCACTCCTTATATATTTGATTGCTTTCGTAATTTACAGAAAATGTACTGATTTATTTTATTTTCAATACTTTTCTTTTCTCTGACTTTAATAGGAAAGACAGTACCATTTGTAAGGTGACAGTTTGAATTATCAATCTTGTCTAGATAATCAATATTGATTATAATACCTCTGTTAATTTGGATTAATTCTTCATAATTCTTTGTTTCTTCTATAAATTTATTTAGTGTCATTCTAACTCTTAGTTCAGCATTATCACTTGTTGTAAGCAGTAGATAGTGTGCATCGGACTCACAAGAAACAAGGTCTTTGATTTTTAATTTAATATTTTTCTTGTCACACACAATTTGTATATAGTGTGAAACATCAGGTAGTATAGCTATACTGTCAGTTAATACCTGAAAAATTTTTTCTTTTTCATATGGCTTTGTAATGTAGTGAAAAGCATGTACAGAAAAAGCCTCTGCCATAAAGTCACTGCTTGTTGTAACAAACACAATAACAATATCTTTGTTTATTTCTCTTAGCTTTTTTGCTAAGTCAATACCATTAATTGCAGACATATAAATATCAATAAAGCAGATACTGTAATTATTATCAAGATGGTTTAAAAACACATTTCCATCTTCATAATAATCAGTATCTATTTTTATATTATTGTTATTGCCATACTCAGTACAAGTATCTTTAAGAATATCAAATTGATATTTTTCATCATCAATTATAGCAATTTTCATTTTTATCCCTCATACTTATTCCTAATATTATGTTTATAAGTTAATTGTATCATAAAAAAATACTTTTTTATAGTCCCCAAAATTGCGTTTATGCCAGAAATTTGACGATTATGCCATTATGTTGATTTATATATGATTGCTATGTATAATAAAAACATAAAATTAAAGGAGGCAAACAATATGTCAAAAACAGCAGCAATTTTACTTACATTTTTCTTAGGTGGCCTTGGAGTACACAGATTTATGACAGGCAAAATCGGTACAGGTGTTATTTGGCTAATTACCGGTGGAGTATTCGGTATCGGTTGGTTAGTTGATTTTATTAAAGTTTGTATGGGTACTTTTCAGGATAAGAACGGAAATAATTGGGTTGTAGAAGATACAAATTATAATACAACTGCTAACTAATAGTGAGAGGTAACGCTTTATGAAAAAGAATATTAGTATTAAAGGTTTAGTTTTATTATTAGCACTATGTCTTGTTGGTTCATTTGCAATGTACGGTTGTGGTAGTGATGATAAGTCTAGTTCAAAGGCAGATTCAAGTGCATCAGATACAGCAGATAAGAGTTCTGATGATTCAAAAAATAGTGATGAAAATAGTGATGATGATACACAGGTAGCAGATATTACAGGTGAATGGGTACTTGATCAAATTGTTGACGCAGATGGTAATTCTCAGACATTAGAAGAATATTGTGCAGCTCAGGGTGTAGATTCTTCAGGCGTTGATGTTACATATACATTTAGTGAAGACGGCACATTAGTTGGTGCTGTTGGTGGTGTAGGTGTAGAAGGTACATATGAATTTGACGGTTCAACTGTTTCTTGTACAATCAGCGATGCAACTTCTAATTTTGATTACAATGCCGATGATGATACAATCAGCTATTCTGATGAAAACACAGGACTTTCTAGCGTATTAGTAAGAAAGTAAATTACAGTTAGTAATTTTCCATTTTAATATTAAAGTTTTCAAACTAAATCCCTTTAATGTAGATAACACCACAGCCAAATGGTTGTGGTGTTTCTCTTTGTGTTTTATTGCAAGTAAAAGCTCATTTTGTCATCACTGATTATTACAACTATCTTTTTATCAATTTCACTAAAGAACTTTTTAATAGCTGTATAAACCTCATCACTTGGCTTTTCATCAAAATTAAAATATTGACCACCACAACTGTCGTGAAAATGTAAATAAAGGTCAAAATCATTAGAAACTATGTCCTTTATCCTTTTTGCAACATCATATGTTATTATCATAAAATCACCTCAGAAAAAATTTTTTTAAAATTTTTATAAATTTATGTAACCTTTTTGACTTTTGAAAAGTGTTATATATGAAAGCAGTTAAATTATAAAAGAATTCTTTATAAACACTTTCTAATTATTATTATATGTTTGATAAAGATTATGTCAAACAAATTTTATTCGGAAGGGAATATTATTATGAAAAAGATAATCTCAATTTTAATGGCAATCCTTTGCCTAGTGTCAGCAAGTATCTGCACAACATCATGTTTTGCAGAAGAAAAAGAAGTAAAATCTACTTCATCAAAAAGTCAGTATCTACAAACCCGTAGATACAATGTAGGCAGTACAGTAGGTAGTTGGCTTGATGAAGAGGGCGTCACAAGACTTGTCTTTGGTTCAAGTTCTGTTGTAAAATCAAAGAAAGATAAGTACGGTGACAAAGTTTATTATGCAGCTAAGAAAGGCACTTGTATTGCTAAAGCATATCGAGGCGAAAAGTATGTTGGCAAGGTAAAGATTATTGTTGGTGACTTTAAGACAGTTCTAAAAAAAAATTCAAAGAAACTTAACCTTTCATACAATAAGTATGTATCATTCAACAATAGTGAGTATTATACTAAGTATCAGTCATACAAAAAGGTAAGAACTATGATTTCTTTCCCAAAGAAAGGTGCTATGTATTCTATCAAGACTACAGGTAAGTCAATCCTAAAAATGGCTAATAATGAAATTTATACTGTTGGTGTAGGTACTTCTACATACACTCTTTATCAAAAGGTTGGCAATAACAAGGCTACTAAGGTAGGTAACTTTACTGCAACAGTAAAGAATGTCAATATTAAAACTGCTACAGCAGTAAAGATAAATAATGTAACTAGTGGCTATGATAACTTTTATGTAGGCGACATTGAAGATTTATCTGTTAAAGAAAAGTATAACTTTACAAATAGAGTAGTTAAGGAAAAACTAACAAGCAAAAATTGTGGTGTTTATGTTGCTCCTAAGAACTACAAGGTTACTTATACTATTAAGAATACAAAGGTTGCTACTGTCAGCAAGTCAGGTGTTGTAACAGGTAAGAAGAAAGGTGTAACAAAGCTTACTTTCAAAATCACCTTTGCCGATAAGTCAGTTTACACAAATAGTGTAAATGTTTTAGTTATATAATTCCTAAAATTTCGATATAACCAAATCTCAATTTTCTCCCAAAAGGCTCTGACTTTTTAGTCAGAGTCTTTTACCTTTTGTATAGTTTTAAAAATGAAAATATTATTTTGTCTATTAGTTGTTATTTAAAGATATATTTGATATAATGAAATTAATTTACATAAAGGGTGATTTTATGCCAATTTTATATTGCAGAATAGGATATATGAAATACTATAAAGGTCAACAGATTGGTGTTGATGAAATTCGTGATGGTGGCTCATATAACGAGAAAAACATAGGACATGAAGTATATAATTTTGAAAATTATGATGGTAAGTACTATGGTTATGTGCAACATAAAGGGGATATGAATATAGAATATTTTGGGGCAAATAAAAGTGATAAATATGCAGATGGTATAACTATTGTTTGGATTGCTAGAAAAAGAAAAAACGAAAATGTGATTGTAGGCTGGTATGAGAATGCTAGACTATTTAGAAAAATACAAAAAATCCCTGAAACTGTACTAGATAAAAGAGATGATAAAAGTAAATGTGAATTTTTTATTAGTACAGATAAAGCAGTACTTGTTTCTGAAAATAAGAGAACTTTTGTTATAAATAAAAAATTTCATAACACATGGCGTAATCCTAAAAATGAAAAATTACCTAATGGGAAATATTTAAATGATGAGGTTTTAGAATATATTAAAAACTATGATAGTGAACGAAATGATTTTATATCTAAAATTTCTTCTGATAATATTGAAGGTAAAGAAAAAGATGTACTTGTAAAAGCAAGAGTAAATCAAAGTGTATTTAGAGAAAATCTTCTTAAAAAGTATAATAATCAATGTTGTTTATGCCAATTATCAATACCTGATTTACTTGTTGCCAGTCATATTAAGCCTTGGAGTGTATCGGATAGTAATGAAAAGATAGATGTAAATAATGGATTATTGCTTTGTGCAAATCACGATAAATTATTTGATAAAGGTTTAATTTCTTTTGATGAAAATGGTAATATTATAATTTCTTCAAAGTTAAGTAATATGGATAAAATACTATCCAATATTCAAAATGATAACAAAATAGAATTAGATTATAATATGAATAATTATATGAAATACCATAGAAGATATATATTTAAGAAATAGAAATATCATTTGTGTTTTTGTGGTTCTTTATTGAATTATATAGATATTGTGATTATTAAGCCCGTTATCGCTTTGCTTGTTTGAATAATAGAAAAAGAGAAGTACGGTTGTACTTCTCTTTTTCTATGGTGCGAGTAACGGTGATTGTACTAGCCAAAGTACCTACTTCGCTTATTAAGCACAAATACGTTAGGAAAGAGGCATCTACGCCCTCCCTAAAAACAGTCCACCGGACTGTTTTCTTAACGGTCGTCTTCAAGTCCCGTTATCGCTTGATTGTTTGAATAATAAAAATAGACAACACATAAGTGTTGTCTATTTTTATGGTGCGAGTAACGGGACTTGAACCCGTACGTCAAAGACACACGCCCCTCAAACGTGCCTGTCTGCCTATTCCAGCACACTCGCATATTAACTTTTTGCAACAGTAATTATAGCATTACATATTACATATGTCAACCTAAAATATATTTTCCCAAAATACTTTTATAATTCCTATCACTATGGTATAATAATCTTGATAATGTGTATTAGGAGGAATTATATGGATTCCATAAATAGATTAGAAATAGCTAAGGGTGTCTATTTCAATTCAATAAAGGACAATCGTTTCAAAACATCAAAGATTAGTGTGTCATTTATTGTTCCACTAAAGGAAGAAACTGCATCAGTCAATGCTTTACTTTCAGGTGTTATGACTCGTACAACCGGTAAGTATCCGGATTTTACTTTACTTTCTAAGAAACTTTCCGACCTATATGGTGCTCATTTAGGTGGTTTTGTTCGTAAAACCGGTGATAATCAGATTGTAACTTTCTCTATCAGTGGCATTGATGATAAATATGCCTTTGACGGAGATAATATTTCAAAGGATATGACAGATTTACTTTGCAATATTATTTTCAATCCTAAGTTAGATGGAAATTCTTTCTGTGAAGAAGAAATTACTCAAGAAAAGCGTCAGCTAAAGGAAGTTATTGACTCTGAATTTAATGATAAGAGAACATATTCTATTAATCAAGCAGTTAAGATTATCTGTAAGGATGAACCTTATAGCCTATCAAGATTCGGTACAAAAGAAGATATTGACAAGGTAACAGGTGAAGACCTATATAACGGTTGGGTGTCATTGCTAAATAATTCCAGAGTAGAAATTTTCTATGTAGGAGACAGTTCATCTGATGCAGTTATTGATGAACTAAAAGCTCAGTTTAGCAAGTATGACCGTACAGAATGTGAAATTAACAACATTGTTTCAGGTGAAGTTACAGAAGTTAAGACTGTAAAGGAAGAAATGGAACTTTCTCAAAGCAAAATGATTCTTGCTTTCCGTACAGATATTTCCGATAACAAGGACAACACAATGCCAATGCGTCTTGCAGTTGCAATGTTGGGTGGTACTGCTCACAGTAAGCTATTTAACAATGTTCGTGAAAAGCTTAGCCTATGTTACTACTGCTCATCAAGATTTATTAAGAACAAAGGCTTAATGTTTATTGAGTCAGGTGTAGAAAAGAAAAATATCGAGGAAGCTAAGAATGCTATCCTAAAGGAACTTGATGACCTAGCAAAGGGCAACTTTACCGACTTTGAAATTAGTGCCACAAAGTTATCAATGTGCAATAGCTTTATTACAATTGCCGATAATGAATTTGGACTGGAAACATGGTATTTTTCTCAGGTTCTTTCCAACAAAATTTCTTCTGTTGAAGATGCTTGTAAGGAAGTAAATTCTGTTACAAGAGAAGAAATTATTGAAATGGCTAAGAAACTAAAACTAGATACAGTTTATACATTGGAGAGTAAAGAATGAGTGTACAAGAAATAAAATCCCAACTGACAAGGGACAAGTATTATAAGGTTAAGCATAAATCAGGCCTTAACATTTATGTATATGAAAAAGAGGGCTACAACAGTACCTATGCAGTTTTTGGTACAAGATATGGCTCAATCAACACAACTTTCAGCTCAAATGGTGGTGAGAAAATGACAGTACCGGATGGTATTGCTCATTATCTTGAACATAAACTATTTGAATGTGAAGACGGAGATGCCTTTGCAAAGTACGCAAAGACAGGTGCAAACGCTAATGCATTTACAAGTTTTGATAAAACTTGCTACCTTTTCTCAACAACAGATAATTTTAAGGAAAGTCTGGAAATTCTTTTGGATTTTGTACAAAGACCTTATTTTACTGAAGAAACAGTAGCAAAGGAACAAGGTATTATCGGTCAAGAAATCAAAATGTATGATGATTCTCCTGAATGGAGAGTAATGTTCAATTTGCTTGAAGTTATGTACCATAATCATCCTGTAAAGATTGATATTGCAGGTACAGTTGAAAGTATTGCCAAAATCACACCTGAACTTTTGTACAAATGCTACAACACTTTCTATAACCTAAACAATATGGCACTTTGTGTTTGTGGTAAAGCAAAGTTAGATGAAGTTCTTGAAGTAGCAGATAGACTTCTAAAACCTGCTGAAGATGTTACAATTCAAAATTATTTTGAAGATGAACCATATGAAGTGGTTAAGGACTATGTAGAATGTAACCTACCTGTTGCAGTACCACTGTTTAATATCGGTTTCAAGAACAAATACACAGGTCTTTCTACTAGCAAGGATATGGCTTCAGTTGATGTGCTACTTGCAATGCTGTTTAGTTCAACAAGTAAAATCTATAGAGATATGCTTGACAAAGGTCTTATTAATCAGTCCTTTAGTTATGAATATTTTGAAACTGAGGGTTGTTCCTGTGTACTTCTTGACGGTGAAAGTCAAAAGCCTAAGGAAGTTTATGACACTATCATTGACTATATTAAAGAGTTAAGAGAAAAGGGCCTTTCTAAAGAAGATTATGAAATTTCTAAAAAGGCAGTTTATGGTGATGCAATTTCTTCACTAAATTCAGTAAATTCTATTGGTAACGGTTTAATGGAAAGCCACTTTACAAACAGAGAATTTTTCTCTTATGTTGATGAAATTTATAATTTACAGTTTAGTGATGTAGAAAGTAAGTTTAACGAAATTCTTGACTACAACAATTCTGCTTTGTCAGTAGTAAAGTAGGAGGTAGTTATGGAAGTAACCTTTCCGGGTTTAGGATTAGAGTTTAATATTAACAGAGAGGCTTTTAGCATAGGCAGTTTAAGTGTCTATTGGTATGGCATTATTATTGCATCAGGTCTTGTTTTGGCTTGTATCTATGCATTTGTAAGAGCTGATTATTTTAAGATTGATAAAAATAAATTATTAAATACAGTTATTGTAGGTATCATTTGTGCTATAATCGGTGCAAGACTTTACTATGTACTGTTTAGTTGGGACGATTACAAAAACAACCTTATGAATATTTTCTATATAAATAAGGGAGGACTTGCTATCTATGGTGGTCTTATCGGTGCTATCTTAGGTGGTGGCATTACTTGTAAACTTCAAAAGCAAGAACTGTTACCTGTACTTGATATTGCTTCAATCGGTTTCTTAATCGGTCAAGGTATCGGCAGATGGGGTAATTTCTTTAACCAAGAGGCCTTTGGTTCACAAACGGATTTACCATGGAGAATGGTAAGTGAAAACACAGGCAATGTTGGTGTTCATCCTTGCTTTTTGTATGAGTCAATATGGTGCTTATTAGGTGTACTTGTACTCCATATTTTAAGTAAAAAGTGGTATCACTTTAAAGGTCAAATCTTCCTATGCTATATGGTATGGTATGGATTTGAAAGAATGATTGTAGAGGGACTTCGTACAGACAGTCTTTATATGACCTTCTCAATTTTTGGATATACTCCAAGAGTAAGTCAGGTGCTTTCAGCTTGTATTTTTGTAACAGGCATTGTTCTGTTAATAATATTTAGAAAAAAGAGGAATGTAAAAAATGGCGATAATAATTGGCGGTAAAAAAGTTTCTGCCCAAGTAAAGGAACAAGTAAGAATTGAAACAGAAGAGTTAGTTGAAAAGGGTATTAAACCCGGTCTTGCAGTTATCATTGTCGGTGATGACCCTGCATCAAGAGTTTATGTAAACAACAAGAAAAAGGCTTGTGAAAAGGTAGGTTTCTTGTCAAAAGAATTTGCACTACCTGCAACAACTACTCAGGAAGAACTACTTTCATTAGTAAAAGAACTTAACAAAGATAAAGAAATTAACGGTATTCTTTGTCAGTTACCTTTACCAAAGGGTCTTGATGAAAAGGCTGTTATTGAAGCAATTTCTCCACTAAAAGATGTTGATGCTTTCCATGCATCAAATGTTGGTAAGATTATGATTGGTGACTATGACTTTCTACCATGTACACCTGCCGGTGTTATGGAAATGCTACATAGCTACAATATTCCGGTAGAAGGTAAGGAATGTGTAGTTATCGGCAGAAGTAATATTGTAGGTAAGCCTATGGCGATGCTACTACTTCACGAAAACGGTACAGTTACAATCACTCATAGCCGTACAAAGAACCTAAAAGAAGTTACTAAGAGAGCTGATATTCTTGTTGCTGCTATCGGTAAGCCAAAGTTTGTTACTGCCGATATGGTTAAGGAAGGTGCAGTTGTAATTGATGTTGGTATGGACAGAGATGAAAACGGCAAACTTTGTGGTGATGTTGACTTTGAAAATGTAAAGGAAAAGTGTTCTGCAATCACTCCTGTACCGGGTGGTGTAGGTCCTATGACTATTGCAGTGTTAATGAAAAATACACTAAAGGCTTGTAAAATCCAAAATAACCTATAATTCAAGAATATTTCAAGATATTTTCAAATATACATTGACAAATACTATACTTTGTGATATAGTATAGAAACCGCATATTGTGGGTTATAAGTAAACTTAGGTTTCACCTAACGGTAGCGAGTCTAAATAAAGGAATGGTACTTAATTATGTACGCTATTATCAAAACAGGTGGTAAGCAGTATAAGGTTACTGAAGGTCAGGAAATCTTCATCGAAAAGCTTACAGCTGAAGAAAACGAAACAGTAGAAATCCCGGTAGTTGCAGTAGGTAACGAAGATGGTACTCTTGATTTTGCTGAAGGTAAGACAGTTTCAGCAAAGGTTCTAAAGAACGGCAAGGGCAAGAAGATCACAGTTTTCACTTATAAGCCAAAGAAGGGCGAAAAGAGAAAAATGGGTCATAGACAGCCATATACAAAGGTTACAATCGAAAAGATTAACTAATGACGAAAGTTGATTTCTTACTTCACGATGGCTTAATTACAGGTTTTACCATTACGGATCATGCTGAATATGGCGAAGAAGGTTCAGACATTCTTTGTGCTGCAATTAGTTCAGCAGCTTATATGACAGTAAATACTATTACAGATATTCTTGGTATAGTAGTTGGTGTTGAGGTCAAGGATGGTTATATGGAAGTTAAGCTGGAGGAGGAAGATGCACCGAAAGCTAAAGCAATTTTAGATGGCTTTCAACTTCATATTCAGGGACTTAAAGAAGAATATGATGAATTTATTAAGATAAAAATTTCGGAGGTATAACATGCTAAAGATTAACATTCAGTTATTTGCTCATAAAAAAGGTATGGGTTCTACAAAGAACGGTAGAGATAGCGAATCAAAGCGTCTAGGCGTTAAGAGAGCAGACGGTCAGTTTGTTCTTGCAGGTAATATCCTAGTAAAGCAGAGAGGCACACATATTCATCCAGGTGAAAATGTAGGCAGAGGTTCTGACGATACACTATTTGCTAAGATTGATGGTGTTGTTCGTTTTGAAAGAGTAGGCAAGGACAGAAAGCGTGCTTGCGTATATCCTGTTGAACAGTAATTAATGTATTTGGGTGGTATATAGTTACCACCCTTTTCTTTTATCCAAGGAGTCATTTTTATGAATTATGATGTAAACAAAGGCGATAAGAAGATAATGAACAATAACCCTACTGTTAAGAATGTCAATTTGGTCAACGACCTTATTGGTGACAGTGGCGACACTAAGGGTTATAAGAGAGTTATTATAGTTTTATCTGTTATTCTGTTTTTAATAGGCATTTTGTTCTTTGTTGGGGGCAAAATAGTATCAGGGGTATTCTTTTTTGTTCTAGGTGGAATTCTTCTTATTACAACATTTAAAGTAAAAATGAACAAAAAGAAATATCAAATAAGTAGAAAAGTAAAAAATATAGAACCATTATTTAAAGATAATAAGGAATAATATATGTTTGTAGATGTAGCGAAAATTAAAATCAAAGCCGGTGACGGTGGTGATGGTGCAGTTTCTTTCCACAGAGAAAAGTATGTTGCTGCCGGTGGACCTGATGGTGGTGACGGTGGTAAAGGTGGAGATATTCTCTTCCAAGCTGACAGTAACATTTCCACACTGGCTGACTTTAGATATAAAAGAAAGTATAATGCCGAAAAAGGTGAAAACGGCAGAAGTGGTCGCAAATTCGGTAAAAAAGCACCTGACCTAATTATCAGAGTACCAATCGGTACTGTAGTTAAAGAGGCTGAAACAGGCAGAATTCTTGCCGATGTATCAGGTAAAGAACCTGTTTTAGTTGCAAGAGGTGGTAAAGGTGGTTGGGGTAATGTTCATTTTGCCACACCAACTCGCCAAGTACCAAGATTTGCAAAGCCGGGTCTACCGGGCGAAGAATATGATGTTGTACTTGAACTAAAGCTACTGGCTGATGTAGGTCTAGTAGGTTTCCCAAATGTAGGCAAGAGTACACTTGTTTCTGTAGTAAGTCAGGCAAAACCTGAGATTGCTAACTATCACTTTACAACAATTACACCGGTTCTTGGTGTTGTATCAATGGGTGAAGGTAACTCATTTGTTATGGCAGATATTCCGGGACTTATTGAAGGTGCATGGGAAGGTACAGGCCTTGGTCATCAGTTCCTTCGTCATGTGGAAAGATGTAGAATGTTAATTCACATTGTTGATGTTAGTGGTAGTGAGGGCAGAGACCCTAAGGAGGACTTTGTCACCATCAACAATGAGCTTAGAAAGTTCAACCCTGAATTAGCAGAGAGAGAAATGTTGGTTGCCGGTAATAAGTGTGATATGGCAACAGATGAACAGATTGATGATTTTAGAAAGTTTGTAGAGGATCAAGGGTATTCATTCTTCCCAATTATGGCAGAAATTCATTATGGTGTAGATGCATTAATGAACAAAACCCTTGAAACATTAAGCAAACTACCTCCAATTCGTGAATTTGAAGCAGAACCTGCTCCAATTATCCCGGCAGAAGAAATCAACCCCCACGAAGTTAAAATCACAGTTCAGGATGATGTATACTTTGTTGAAGGTGAGTGGCTACTTCAGGTTATGAAGTCAGTTAACTTTGATGATTATGAAAGTATGAACTATTTTCAGAGAGTTCTTACAAATGGTGGAGTTATTGATGCACTTAGAAAAGCCGGTATCAGCGAAGGTGATACAGTTTCTATTTATGACCTTGAATTTGACTTTGTAGAATAAGGTAGCATATGAACTTAGAAAATAATAACCCAAAGCTGATTTCACCCTTAACATTAGCATTTGTAGGTGATGGTGTCTATGATTTACTTGTTAGAAAGTACCTTGTTAACCACCACGACCTACATGTCGGTGAATTAAATAAAATAAAAGTTAAGTTTGTAAACTGCAAAAGCCAAGCTGAGTTTGCAAAGATGCTAATGCCTATTTTAACAGAGGAAGAGATTTCTATTTATAAGCGTGGGAGAAACGCTTCTCCTAAATGTACACCAAAGCATGGCACAGTAGGGGATTATCACAGTGCAACAGGTTTTGAGGCACTATTCGGTTTCTTATATTTAAAGGGTGAAACTGATAGAATAGAAACTCTTTTCAATAAAATAGTAGAAAGCAGAGAAATTACAGAATAACAAAAAATATCTCATATTTTCTATTGACAATTTGAAATATTTTGTTATAATAATCTAGTGTGTGAATTAGTACACAATCCTTGCGTGTAGGAAATACACGCCAATATGTCCAGAAGGAGGTGCAGATAAATGGCAGAAATTACAGCTAAGTACGAAACAGTTATGGTACTTTCTATGAAATTAGGTGAAGAAGGTATCCAGAGCACAATCGCTAAGTTTAAGGATCTTGTTGAAAAGCATGCCACACTGCAGGAAGTTGATGAATGGGGTAAGCGTAAGCTTGCATACCTAATCAACAAAGAAGCAGAAGGCTACTATGTTCTAATCAACTTTGAATCAACTGCAGAGTTCCCAGCAGAACTAGACAGAATCTACAAGATTACTGATGGCGTTCTACGCTCAATGATCATTAAGAAGGAAGACTAATCGAATAATCAAGAAGTAGGCTGAATAGCTGAACATGAAAGGATGTATGTTATGTTAAACAGAGTTATTTTAATGGGTAGAATTACTCAGGAATTGGAATTAAAGACAACAGCAAGTGGTATTTCTGTAACATCATTTTCTATCGCAGTAGATAGAAACTATGTAAAGCAAGGCGAACAGCGCCAGACAGACTTTATTAATATTGTATGTTGGCGTCAACAGGCTGAGTTTGTTTGTCGTTATTTTGGCAAAGGCTCAATGATTGCCATCGAAGGTCAGCTTCAGTCAAGAACTTACCAGGCAAAAGATGGCACAAACCGTTATGTAACAGAAGTAGTTGCTGATAATGTTTCATTTACAGGCGAAAGAAGAGAACAAAACAATAACGGTTATGGTAACAACAACGGTTATAACAATAACAATGGTTACGGTAACTATAACCAAGCTCCTCAGCAGTCTTACAATCAAGCTCCTGTTCAGCAACAACAACCGGCATCTTATTCAAACGGTACTTCTTCAGATTTTGAAGAAATGCCACTTGATGACGATTTACCATTCTAATTAGTATTTTACTAAAACCTAATTTTATAAAGGAGATTAACTACAATGGCAGATAGACCAAACCGTGGCAGAAAGTCACGCAGAAAAGTTTGTGGCTTTTGCGTAGATAAGGTAGAAAAGATTGACTACAAAGACATCGCAAGACTTCGTCGTTATATGTCTGAAAGAGCTAAGATTCTTCCTAGAAGAGTTACAGGCACATGTGCAGCTCACCAGAGAGAACTAACAGTAGCAATCAAGAGAGCAAGACAGATCGCTCTTCTTCCTTACACAAGCGACTGATTATAAATTATTTTGCGACCTCATTATGGGGTCGCTTTTTTTATTGTTATTCTTGACTAACTAAACTCACCATTGTATAATATCAATGAAAAGAGTTTATACAAATAAAACAATTATATGCAAAATTTTATATAATGTATTTATATGAAAAGGAGTATTGTATGCGAGGAGTAAAAACATCAAAGTCAAGAATAAGAAAGCAGATTTTCACCGAAATTGCAAAACTTGCTTTTGAAGGTTGGGATGCTGACAAATTCCAGAGATTACCTTACAAAATTATCAAAGGTGAAATTGCCCACTATAGAGATAGTGTTTTTGTAGAAAGAGCAGTAGTAGGGGAAAGGCTAAGAGCAGCAATGGGTTTTCCCCTAAGAGATTATAACGAATTTTCTCCAATAACCGAGGGTATTGAGGAAGAACTTTTTAATGATAAGTATTATGAGCCACCTCTAATTGATATTATTAAGTTTGCTTGTAATAAGTGTGCTGAGAACAGAGTATTCGTTACAAATGCTTGTCAAAATTGTCTTGAACACCCTTGTGTAGAGATTTGCCCTAAAAAAGCAGTTTCTATTGTTGACGGTCAGTCACATATTGATGAAGATAAATGCATAAAATGTGGTAGATGTGTTAATGTTTGTGAGTACCATGCAATAGTTCGCCACGAAAGACCTTGTGCCAAAGTTTGTGGTATGAAAGCTATTAAGTCCGATGAATATGGTAGAGCAGAAATCGACCACGATAAATGTGTATCTTGTGGTATGTGCCTAGTTAATTGCCCCTTTGGTGCAATTATTGACAAAAGTCAGATTTTCCAGACTATCTCTGCATTAAAGAGTGATACACCTGTTTATGCTGCAATTGCACCGGCTTTTTCAGGTCAGTTTGGCAATGTAACACAAGGTCAAATCCGTAATGCATTCAAAGCATTGGGATTTACTGATGTAGTAGAAGTTGCAATTGGTGCTGACCTTTGTACAATTGAAGAGGCTAATGACTTTATTAAAGAAGTACCGGAAAAACAACCATTTATGGCAACATCATGTTGTCCTGCTTGGTCAGTTATGGCGAAAAAGTTATTCCCTGATTTTGCACCATATATTTCAATGGCACTAACTCCAATGGTGCTAACCGGTAGATTAATCAAGAAAAAGTATCCTGATTGCAAGGTTGTTTTTGTTGGCCCTTGTGCTGCTAAAAAGTTAGAAGCTAGAAGAAAGTCAATCCGTAGTGATGTTGATTTTGTACTTACTTTTGAAGAGTTCAGTGCAATTCTTGATGCAAAAGGAATTGATATTTCTAAATGTGAAGACGGAGAACCATTTAAAGAAGGCAGTGGAGATGGCAACGGCTTTGCAGTAAGTGGTGGTGTAGCAAAAGCAGTTGAAAATATTATTAAAGAGATTGACCCTAATCGTGAAGTCTTAACTGCTAGGGCAGAGGGACTGCCTGAATGTCGCAAAATGCTTCAAATTGCCAAAGCCGGTAAGTATGACGGTTACCTACTAGAGGGTATGGGCTGTCCCGGTGGTTGTGTTGCAGGTGCCGGGACAATTGCACCGGTTAACAAAACCACTCAAGCAGTCAATAAAAAGGTGAAAGACTCAGAACACCTAACACCTTCAATGTCAAAATATAAGGAGTATTTGCCACTTCTTGAAGAAAATTGATTTACAACATTGTAACAAACAGATATTATATATGTAAAATGTTATACAAGGTAACTAATAACTAAGTTAATTATTTTAATGAATTGCACAAATTTTATTAATTTGCTGATAAAACCTTGAATATTTCAGTGTTTAGTGATATATTTATAAAGTGCAACAATTGTTTTTAGTTGTGTATCTACAGAATTATCGTCCAATATATTGATTTTTGTATCTAAATATGTTATAATAACCTTAGTTATTTTCGGTAGGCGTAGAGGAGGATAAGTATGAAAAAAGTTTATGAAACTCCAACAATAGAATATGATGATTTTGAACTTGATTCACTTGTATGCGCAAACCTCTATGGATCAAACCATAATAAAAGAAGTACGGAGTTTTATGCCATTGGTGGAGGTACCGGCTTGTCAAGTTCAGATGAAAGAACAATGAAAGATGCCTACGGTTCCTTCGATAATTTGGGTTGACAGTGGTATAGTTTATCAGTATTTTTGCAGACCTCTTATGAGGTCTGTTTTTTTATGTTTACCACTCTTTGTGCAATATGTATAAAAATATTTCTATGTTAGTTATTATAATTCTATAAAATAATTAAGCTTAGTAAACATATACAAATCAAAGTTATTTTGCGAAAACAGTTGATTTTACTGTATAAAAATGTTATTATGATAATAAATAATTGTGGGTTTTTGCACCCTTTTTTCGGTTATTAACTATTGATGGTCAGACAGTAGAATCGTAATAAATGAGCAAATATTCACAACTTCTTATGCAATTATTTGTAATGGAGGTATAAAAAATGAAAGAAAAAATTAAACGCATTAGTTCTAGCACTTGGGCGTTACTACTTGCCTTAATGATGGTAGTTTCTTCTTTTTCAGTTCTTGCTGCTACAACTAATGTGGAAAAGACAGGTACAATTTCTTATTGGGTTCTAAGAGGCGATTTTAACTCTTGGAGTACAGATACTCAATATCAGTTTGGTGGAGCAAACGGTGGCTCAATTACTTATGATTTGTCTAGTAAAAAGGGTTCAACAATCCAATTTAGAACAGATGCCTATGAAAATGGAACATTTTATTTTAACTCTTCCAATGGTAGTGTTACAGATAATACTGAGGTTAAACTTAATTGGAATACTGGTGATGTAATGTATTATACTGTACCTAGTGATAGTAATGGTGAGATTACTTTCAAAGTTACTGTTAGGGATGGTAATAATTATCTTACTGTTACTGCTGGAAGTGGTGGTTCTACTACAACTGACTTATATTTGTGTGGTTATATTAATAATAGTGACGTCGGCCATGGAGATAACCGCTATAAATTAACACAGTCTGATGATAAATACTCAGGTACTTTTGAATTTGATTCTACATCAAATACACAGTTTGTAACAATTAGTAATGGTTCAATGGCTTATGTTGCCAAAAGGGATAATGCCGCTAGTGGTACTGAAGCTGATTCTAAATCTCCTACAAGTGAAAGTCCCAATCCGAATTTTAAGTGGATGGTAGATACTAGCACTTCAAAGACTATTACTTTTACTTGGGATGATACAAATAAAACATTATCTTGGGTAACTGGTAGTGTAGAACCTACAGAAACTACACCAACAGAAACAACAACTACAACTCCTACTCCACTTGATTATTCAAAATATAGATTGGTAGGTAATTTTGAAGGTGGTTCATGGTCAGGTGGTTCAGGTTTAGCATTTACTTCAGATGGTAAAGCTGTCATTACCTTAACATCAAGTGATAAACAGTTCAAATTCTATAACACTGATACTAAAACTTATTACGGTTCTACAATTTCAGGCAACCAAGTAGTTACAATGGGTACAGAATATACAACTACTAAAAACGATGGTAATACATATAAAATTATTGATACAGGTACTTATGTTGTAGAAATTGTTGGTATTGATTCTAACGGTGCTCCTAAGTTTAAAGTTACTAAGGATGATACAATTTCAAAATATCAGCTATATATTTCAGAAGGTGAATATAAAACAGGTACATTGTTAGGTAACTTCACTAAGGCTAAAGATGGTACTACTTATCAGCGCATTATAACTGTTAAAGAGGGTACTCATTACTTCTACATCAAAGATTCTAAAAATGCAGACCCTAACGTACAGTATAGTGACGGTAGTAAAAATTGTGAACTTGGTAAACCATATCCGATGAATTATAGGTATGATAGTGTTGATAATATTGAATATAAGCTATCTGCCGGTTCTTATAAAGTAACATATTATGACATTAATGATAATGGCGCAGGTCAATTCAAAATTGAATCTCTATCTAAGCCTCTAGCTAAAAGTGTTGCTCTTTCTTCAAGTGCAACTGCCGTAAAGATTGGCAATAAAGTTACTCTAACAGCACAAATCAAAGATAAGAATGTTGAAGATAGTGATGCGTACTATACTTATACTTTCTATGATGGAGAGGGTAATCAAGTAGAAAAAATAGTGACAAAAGAGCCTACTGCTTCTTGCAAAACAACAAGCGATAAAAAAGGTGTGGTTTCTTACAAGGTAGTTGTTTCTACAGATGCAACATATAATGATGAGGATTACCCTACTGTTAATCTAACTTATACAGATATATCTAGTGAAACTATTCAAGTTGACTATCGTGAAAAAATTCTTTATATCGCTGAAGTTAAAGATGGCAAACTGGGTGAACTTTATCAGCTAACTAAAGATTCATTTAAACCTGCTAATGGTGCTCAATCTGTTACTATCGCAGTATTTTCAGACGAAACAATTTCTGATGATACAGTTTGTAACTTAACTGTATCTGAAAGCAAAAATAAATATACAACTATCAAAAGTAGTACAATTGATACTGATGATGTTACAGGTATTCCAACTTATAAAATTAAATGTAATGAAGGTGCTTCATCACCAACTATTTACATTGTTGATGACAATATTTATGCAGTAGCAACTTTTGATATGGGTGCGACAAATACTTTTGGTAATAGTAATACAGTTGATTATTACTTTGCTGAACCTGCAGATGATACCGATATTTCAAATCCAACTACTGGTAATGGTTTAAGAATTTACTATTGGAACAACTCAGTTGCAACTCAATGTGATTACGCTGATGTTACAACTAAAGTTGATAAAGACGGTAAAGATTCCGGTTCTAATAAAATTACCGTAAATATGAAGGACTTGTATAAATCCGGTGTTACAGAGTCAAAGACATTTAATGTTTACAAGGTATCTCTACCTGTATGGGCAACATCATTTAGATTTGTAAGTAGTGGTGAAACTAAAATTCCGACATTAAGTACATTTGTACCGAAAACAGCCGGTGACGCTTCAATCGGTCTAAACCCTAACAGAATTTATTTGTTATACAAAAATGGTGCTTACTATTCTCGTGGTGTTGTTCTTGATAGTTCATTCTGGACAGAAGAAACATCAAGAAAGAACAATGATGTTCCTACAAAGAACTTTAAGGCAAATGCAGTTAATTATAATACACAATATGATTTAGGTGGTAATGTTACAAACAAATTTAACACTTATTTAAATGATTTGTATGATAAGGCTTATGCTAACCCTCTATTCTTTGGTTATTTTAAAGATACAACAACACAAGTTGCAGAAAACCAAAACTTTAGAATTCAGGATAACTTGGCTATGCGTTGGGATGATAATCATGCTTATTATGCTTCAGTTCAAGGTTTGGCAGGAAATACACTTTCTTCTACAAGCAAAAATGAAAATGGTTGTGGTTATCTGCTGACTGCTGACGGTTCAGGCAATATGCCATTGTTTGATTATGATAAATTAAAGAGTAATCCTGATGTTGCATCAAGTGTTAATGAAGGCTTGAACTTCCCATTTAACGAATCAACATTTAATGGTATCACAACCTACTCCTATGATTCATTTACTGATAAGAATAGAGTAATTGTTGGCGATGATTTCAAGGTAGATGAATATTCAAACGCTACTGTTGGTCTTGATAAGGGTGTTGGTTTCTTCCCATTTGATAAAACTACTCCTACTAATAATGCTAATAAATACGGTTTTGGTACTGAATTTGATATTGACTTCTATATGTCAGAAACAGGTACATTAACTGCTGCTGATGGTACACAAAAAGACATTACATTTAACTTCTCAGGTGACGATGACGTTTGGGTATATGTTGATGGTGTATTGGTTCTTGACCTTGGTGGTGCTCATAAGGTTTCATCCGGTTCAATCAACTTCTCTAAAATGCAGGTTATTTATAAGGCAGCAGTTGATTCATCAGATAACATTAATAACCGTACTGCTGAACCTAAGACAAACGATACATATGCTACTAACAAAGAATATGTTACAACCGTTAACCTAGCAAATATATTCAAGGCTAACGGTGCAGAATTTAACAACAAAAACTCTTCCAAGAAACATACTCTTCAGATGTTCTATATGGAAAGAGGTAGCTTTGATTCTAACTGTTCAGTCAGCTTTAACTTACCTCAGAACACAGGTCTTCTTGTTCGTAACGATGTAAACTTTGATTCAGTTAACCCTGGTCTAAAGGATGCCACTATGGGTATTGCTAACAAAGATTACTTTAGCTATATGATTGAAAATAAATATGCCAGTGATGCTGAATTTACTAAACTAAATGGTAAGTATGGCACTCTTCCTAACAAGACTACATCCGATAGTATAAAAAACAACGGTAACTTTACATTTGATACTTCTAATCCACTATATCCTATTGTAACTGATGACAACATTATCCGTAGAGTAGTTAACGGTACAACCTACTATTTGGCTGTTCAGAATGGTAGTGGTAACTCATGTGAATCTTATTGGTCTACGCTTTTGGAAAATGCTTATAAAGGATTACCTTCTATTAACTTTAGTTTACCGGATGATTTTGCAAAATTGGAAAATTCTACTGATGAAAACAATTCAACAGCAGTTTCCGGTCAAACTGATACTAATGGTGTTTTCAACTTACTGTTTAATCAGTCTGCTAAGTTTAATTCGAAAATTCCTAGTAATACAATGGTAAAGGTAGTTCAAAACGAAACTTTGTATGAAGTAAATGCAGGAAATTCAAACACGGCAATGAGTGTTGAAAGTGATGCTAATGGAAAAAAAGTCACTAGAAGAAATGTTTCTAATTTCTACTCAACTTCTTACAAAATCACTGATGATAAGAGCCAAAAAGTTATAACTGAGGCAGATGGTAAGAAAGATTCCAATGTTTTCAGTAATGATACAAGTGCCGGAACTGATGGTTTCTACTTTGCAGATTATTCCGAAAACCATTCTGATTCAAGTGCTATGACAGTTAACTTTACTAACACTGTTTCAACAAGTGATATTAAAATTATAAAGAAGGTTTCTTCTACTGAAAATAGTGATAATAAGCTTGAACGAAAGAGTGGTGACCGTTTCACCTTTGCTGTTAAATTGTCAAGAATCTTTGGTGACAAAGATGATATAACGCCAAAAGAATATAAAAACCTAACATATAAAGTTTACAATTCTGATAATCAGCTAGAAGGTACTCGTACTTATGGTAAGTCCGGTGTTAGCATTACAGCTAATGAATATGCTGTTATCACCGGTATCCCTGTTGGTACTCACTATGAAGTAACTGAAAAGCAAAGAACAGGTTATCAGTTTGATAATGTAACTGGTGAATTTGTTGCCATCACTTCAAATTCTGCTAAAGCCCCAACTCAAACTAATGAAATCAAGGATACTGATTTTATATCTTGTAATGATTCTGTAGATAGCAAAATCAGTACAGAGGCTGAAACAGTTACAGGTAATATGCCAATCGCAAATGACGCTAATAATGCAGGTAAGACAGTACAACTTACTTACACTAATAAGGAAGCCGGACTCATTATTACATTTAAGTATTATGATAGAGAAGTGACAACAGGTACTGTTGCTCACATTAACACAGAACCTACTGTAGTGAACTACGCATTCTCTGTTTCTGAACTTGCAAAATATAAAAATGAAAATGGCACATATGATTATGCTACAATGATTACTAAGGCTGTTACTGCTGGTAGAATTGACCCGGACAATGTTATTGACTCTTATAAGTGCTTCACAAGTCAGTCTGCTGCTGAAACAGGTATTCAGAATGAGTTTTCATACAGAGATTTTGATGAAACAACTTCAACCTATAAGACTTATGGAACTGCTTATTCTAAGGGTAACTTTAAAAATCACACTGACTGCTATGGTAGACTTCAAGGTTCTGACGGTGCTGTAGTAAGTGATGATGAAGATTGGGTTTCTTACTACAATGGTAAAACAAAGTACGCAACAGAAGATGATGCTAAAAAGGCAGATACACCGGTTACTTCAATTACAGTTTGGTTCTTTAATAATCTAAAGACTTATAGTCCAACATTCCATTTTGCAACAGCTATAAACGAACTATCTCCGATTGATGGTACAAGCAAGTTTGTTGGTACACAGCTTAATATTATTAAACCGGTATTCTATAATGTTCGTTTAGGTGTCAAAAATGGTGTTGATTCTATCGATGAAGAAGGTCTTTACTTAAAGGAATATGGTGTTACAGGTTTCACAGGTACTTATTCCGGCACTGCAATGTCTATCCAGAATGGTGAGAAAGAGCTTAAGTTCTTGTATTGGTCTTATGATGAAAATGGTAAGTCAATTGCATCTAACTCATATAAATATGGCTATCGTATAACTAACAACATTCACCTATATGCTATTTATGGTGAGGCTAAGGATAAGACCGCCCCTGGTTTAACTGTTTCTATGAATAATCCTGATTACCATACAGATAGTAACGGTATCGATAGAGTTCGTCTAAACACTGTTATGAATGTTTATAATTGTCCTGATGATGACCCTAATATCAAAAATGTTGCAGTTATCTATATTCTAGACCCTCACAACTACATTCAAGATTATATTGATAATAATAAAAAAACTGCACTAGAAAATATTCGTAAAAATGTTTATGATTTGATTAAAGCTAATGGTAGTAACGCTCAGTTCTCCGGTGTCACAATTAAGATTGACGGCAAAAACGATAACAAGGCTTTGGGCTTAACTTACACAGCTAGTAAGGATTTACTAACTAACAAGAACAGAGTTCAGTTTACTACTGATTTTAAACAAAAAGCACTTGCTGATCAAAATATCATTTATACATTTAGTGCTATGAATTATTATAAGGAAAGTGCAACTGAGGAAAGTAAAACTGATTGGATTGTTAGTGACAACTGCATTAAATACATATTTGATGCAACTGGTAAGGTAGATGATAAGTCAACACAAGTAAACTGTTTACAGTAAAATTTATGCAACACATAGCATTCTGCTATGTGTTGCTATTTAAATAGGAGGACAAAATGAAAAAATCTAAAAAGATAATTTCTTTAGCATTTGTTGTACTTCTCTTAATAAGTATTGTTCCTATGTCAGCTAGTGCTGCTGAAGTTGTGTACGGTAATTTTTCTTTTGAACTTAATGGTACTACAAATCAGGCAACTTTGTCTGAATATAATGGCAACAGTTCTTCTGTTAAAGTTCCTGACACTGTTTATGGTTATACTGTAACTAAAATTGATGATTTAGTGTTTTATAAACATGATGAAATTCAGTCAGTTTCCTTGCCAAACACGATTAAAAGTATCGGTTTCAGTGCATTTTCTTCTTGTACTAAGCTAAAGAAAATAATTTTACCGGTTACGGTTACTTCAATGGGTGAATATACTTTTAACAATTGTACTTCATTAACTGAGGCTTATGTAAACTCAGCAATTGAAACTTTACCTAATTATATGTTTAAGAACTGTACTAGCCTAACTAAGGTTAATGTTAACTTTTATACTGAAAAAATCGGTACCAGAGTTTTTGACAGTTGTACTTCTCTAAAGTCTTTGCCTAACGGTGTTGCAATTACAGAAATTGGTGATGAGGCTTTCTTTAATTCAGGCCTAGAGTCAATTAGAATTAGTGATACAGTAACAACTATTGCAAATGGTGCTTTTAGTAATTGTTCTAAACTTACTAAGGTTAATGTTCCTTCATCTGTAACTTCAATTTCCGATAATGCTTTCAGCAATTGTGGTGAAAATCTTACAATTATAGGTGACTATGGCTCATATGCCGAGAAATATGCTAAGGACAACAATATAACTTTTGAAGAAAATCCACTTTTAATTGGTGATGTTAATAATGATGGTGCTATCAATGTTAGAGATTCAGTTTATATTTTGAGATACATTGCTTTACAATCAGGATATGAAATTCCTGAGGGTACACTAATCTTTAAGAGAGCTGATGTAAATGGTGACGGAAAAGTTGATGTTGCTGACGCTACACTTATCCAAAAGTATGCAATGCATATGATTGATAAATTCTAAGTGAATATTTTAGAGCTGCCTTTATGGTAGCTCTTTTTTTGTTACTTTTTGCGATTCCTTGATTTATTAGTACTTTTCATTTATAATTAAATTGGTATAATTAATAACAATATTTGATGTTTACTGTGCTATTAAGTGGATTATTTTGGAGGGTATTATGCTTTGTAAATTTGCTAACTTTTTTGTTGAGATTAACCCTCTTTATGATTATACAAAAGATATGATTAAGTCTTTTGAAACTGATGAAACACCTACTTCTGATGTGATAAAAGTAGGGGATAAGTTTACTGTTGATGACTACAAAAAATACATTTCACTTCATCCTGAAGTCCCTATTGATGAAACAGAATATGTATATTTATCTTTTGATTTTTTTGAAAAAATCTTAAAGTACAATGCGATTATGGTACATTCATCAGCAATAAAATATAATGGAAAATGCTATCTTTTTTCTGCTGATAGTGGTGTGGGAAAGTCAACCCATACTTCATTGTGGCATGAAGTTTATGGGGATAAGGTACAAATTATAAATGATGATAAACCTATAATTCGTCTTGAGAATAATGAACTGATAGTATATGGCTCACCATTTGCCGGTGGAACAATGAAATTCCAAAATGACAGTGCTGTCTTAGGTGCAATTGTATTTTTGGAAAGAAGTGAAAATAATTCTATTGAAGAATTATCCCCACAAAAAGCAATGCGATATTTGTTTAAAGAAACTATGAGAAGAATTGGCAAAAACAAAATGAACGACTCTCTAAATATGATTAATGCAATTTTAGAGAATTGCAAATTCTATAAGCTAAAGTGCAATATGGATAAAAGTTCAGCAATACTTTCTCATGATACTATAGTAAAGGAAGATTAATATGAAAATTAAGAAAGATTTTTTACTGCGAAAAGTAGCAGATTGTTATGTAGTTGTTCCTGTAGGTAAGGCAACTGTTGACTTTAACGGTATGATGAATCTTAACGAAACCGGTGCTTTTTTATGGGAAAAATTAGAAAATGATACAACAAAAGAAGATTTGTTAAAGGCTATGCTTGATGAATATGAAGTAACCGAAGATATAGCAAAGAAAGATATAGACAACTTTATTACAAAGCTAAAGGATGGTAACTTACTTGAATAAACAAGTGCCTATTAGTGAACTTGTACCGATTTTTAAGGAAATTCTCAATAGTGGTAGCAATGTGAATTTCACACCCAGAGGTGTGTCAATGTTGCCAATGCTAAAGGATAACTGCGATACAGTAACCTTAACTAAGCCAACAAAACTAAAAAAATATGATGTGGTATTTTTCTACCATAAACCAACTAATTCCTATGTACTTCATAGAATCATAAAAGTCAATAATGACGGTACATATAACATTTGTGGTGATAACAGAATGGCTTGTGAAGTGAATGTGCCTAAGGAAGATATTTTTGCAGTTGTAACAGCCTTTACTAAGGACAATGTTACTCATAAAATCACTGACCTTAACTATAAGATTTATTCCAGAAAATGTGTTGCAAAGAAGAAATTAAGATGGAAATATTATTCCTTTAAAGAAAAATTATATCCATATTATAGAAAGATAAAAAGAAAATGAGTATTTCAACTTACAAGAAAAAAGTGAATAAAACTGCATTAAGATGGATATTGCAGAAAAGTAAATCTCAGCTACCATCAATAATTTTGCTTGTTGTAATCTACGGTATTCTTGCAGTAATCGGTGTATATGTTGCTATAGCCAGTAAGTACCTTGTAAATGCTGCAACCGGTAATGACCCAAGTTATGCAAATGACCCTTTGGGTGGTGTTGCGCATTACGGTATGATTTTTGGTGGTATCGTTTGTGCAGATATTTTCTTTAGTGTGTTACAGAGGATTTTTGTGTTTAGAATTAGTGCAAAGCTGGAAATCAGCTACAAAACAGACTTATTTCAACAAATATTAGAAAAAGAATTTGCTGATGTTTCAGCTTATCATTCAGGTGAATTGTTAAACAGACTTACAAGCGACATTGGTACAATAACAGGTGCAATTGTTACTATCATTCCTCAACTAACATATATGATTGTAAAACTTGCAGGTGTGTTTATTGTTTTGGTGCAAATCAGTATACCTTTTACAATGGTGTTTGTTGTTGGTGGTGCATTGGCTCTTTTTGTGGCATCTTTGTATAGAACTAAGATGAAGAACTTTCACAAGAAAGGTCAAGAAACAGATGGCAAAGTGAGAAGCTTTTTGCAAGAAATTATTGCAAGTTTACTTCTTGTTAAGTCCTTTGATATTGAAGATGAAGTGCTAAAAGATGCAAAAAATTTGCAACAAAATAACTATGTAATCCGTAGAAAGAGAAACACACTTTCTGTTATCAGCTCCTCAGCATTTTCATTTGTATTTATGCTTGGATATGCTTTTGGATTAATTTGGGGTGCTTATAATATTGTTCATGGCAATATTACATATGGTGTGCTAACAGAAATTATTGCTTTGGTTTCTCAAATTCAAGGTCCAATCTCAGGACTTACAGGAATTTTTCCTACTTATTTTGCTGCTACTGCATCAGCAGAGAGAATTATGGAAATTGAGTCACTTCCACAGGAAAGAAAGTTTAACAAAAGTGAAATTAATGTGGAAAACATTTATAATAACCTAAAGTCAATTAACTTTGACAATATTACCTTTAGCTATGGCAGAGATGAAGTTTTGTCAAATACAAGCCTAAAAATCAATAAAGGTGACTTTGTTGCCATTATGGGTATTACAGGTATAGGCAAAAGCACACTTATGAAACTGTTAATGTCAGTTTTTAATGTTTCAAGTGGTGAAATTTATCTTGATTTAAAAGATAACAAAAAGCTTTATATCGATAAAAATTCAAGAAAAATGTTTGCTTATGTGCCACAAGGTAACTTCCTGCTTTCAGGTACAATTAGGGACAATCTGCTGATTGTTTCACCAAATGCAACTGATGAAGAAATCCACACTTCACTAAAAATTGCTTGTGCCGATTTTGTAGATACTTTGCCTAGTGGACTTGATACAATTTTAGGTGAGAGAGGTATAGGACTTTCAGAAGGACAAGTTCAGAGACTTGCTATTGCCAGAGCTATTCTTACTAAGTCACCGATTCTTTTACTTGATGAATGTACCTCAGCACTTGATGAAGAAACAGAAAAAAGATTACTTCAAAATCTTGTAAATCTACAAAACAAAACTTGTATGATTATCACTCATAAAAAAGCTGCACTTTCAATTTGCAACAAAGAAGTTTGTATTGAAGATAAGAAAATTATTGTAAAGGAAAATTAATGTGAAAAAGGAATTTTCTCCAAAAGAAAAAACTCAATATAAATTTCTCCTTAATGTACTTGGCTTTCTATTCTCTAATATTCTTTTAGAGAATAATAATGAGATTGATTTTAGAGATTTGTATTTTACCTCAGCAAAAAGCAGAGTTGCAAATATGGTTTCCTATGCCTTAGAAAAAAGCAAAATCAATGTGCCTAAAGAAATTATTGATATGTTTGTTAGGTGCAGAAAGTTTATGCTGATGAAGGATGCATCTCAGTTTTCAGCTACCAAAAAGCTAATTGCTGAATTTGAAAATCAGGGAATAGACAACCTTCTTGTGAAAGGTCAGTTTATTAAAGACACCTACCCTCAACCTGATTTTAGGGTAACAAATGATGTTGATGTTCATATTAAAAGTAAAGATATTGAAAAGGCTAGGACTATACTTTCCAGCCTAGGCTATAGAATAATTGAGTCAACTGATGATTTAATTGTTGCAGTGCAAGACCCATTTGTACAGTTTGAAATTCATTGTGATAACGGTAATTTTAGAAATTCAACATTTACAGAAAATTTGTTCAGTAATGCAAATCTAGTTGATAACACAAATCACACCTATAAATTTACTGATGAATACCACTATATTTATATTGTTGAACATTTTGCTAAGCATTATCGTGACTTAGGTGGTATGGGCGTCAGAATGATAATTGATGTTTATTTCTTAAATAAATATCTTAAGAATAATAATGCTGACTATGATTTTATAAATGAAAAGTTACAAGAAAATAACCTTACAAAATTTCATAATATGCTACTTGAAAAAGCTGATTTATATTTCAATAAAGGAATTAAAGATTTTGATGATGTTGATGTTTATATTCTTTCAAATATGACTTTCGGTACAGAAGAAAATAGAATCCTAAATGAAAGAAGAAAATACAATGAAGAATATAATAATTCTACAGAAGAAAATTATATCAAATCAAGAATTTTCCCACCATACAAAAGAATGGTAGAGGAATATCCAAGTTTAAAAAATAAAAAATTGCTTTTACCTTTATATTGGCTACATAGAGATTTCAAAATTTTAACTTCAAAGAACCTAAAACAGTATCAAGAGAATTTGTCAGAATACAAAAAGTATGACAACAAAGAAGAAATTGATTTCCTTGATAATGTTATGAAAAAGTCAGGTTTCTGATTTTTATAACAATTTTTTACAAACATTGATTTTTAGTTAACTAGGTGATATAATAGATAAGATAGAGAAATAATTAAGGGTGATTTGATGATTACTATGTTAAAAAGTAAACTACATAGAGCAGTTGTAACAGAGGCTGATGTTAACTATGTAGGTAGTATAACTATTGATAAAGATTTAATGGAAAAGTCAGGCATCTATGAATATGAAAAAGTTAGTGTTGTAGATGTTGAAAATGGTCAACGCTTTGATACATATGTTATTGCCGGTGAAAGAGGTAGCCGTATCATTTGTGTAAACGGTGCAGCAGCAAGACTGGTTGCAGTTGGTGACCATGTTATTATTATGGCTTATAAATTAATTGAAGAAAAAGACGCCAATTCTCACAAGCCTACTGTTGTTTTCCTTGACAGTGACAACAATCCTTGTGAAGAAAAAGAATGTAAGAGAACTGTCGGCAAATAAAAGTTTTACCCCATTGCAAAAAGCGTTTATTGCATTGGGGTTAATTTATGTAATAAAAGGCTTAGTCTTTTAAATAAATGTTAGGGGATATGAGTATGAACAAACAAAAAATCAACAATGAAGCAATTTACGATGCCCGTAAATTGGGTAAAGGAAAAATGGTTGTCCTTGGTTTGCAACATATGTTTGCAATGTTTGGTGCAACAGTAGTTGTACCACTGATTACAGGTCTTTCTGTGTCATCAACATTGCTTTTTGCAGGTCTGGGAACATTACTGTTTCACCTAGTAACAAAGGGTAAAGTACCGGCATTCCTAGGTTCTTCATTTGCATTCCTTGCAGGGTATGCAACAATTGCACCTAAGGGTGAAGCAAACCTACTACCATATGCTTGTTTTGGTGTAGCTTGTGCATCAGTTCTTTACTTTATTTTGTCAGCATTATTTAAAGCATTCGGTGCTCACCGAGTAATGAAATTTTTCCCACCTATTGTAACAGGTCCGATTATCATTGCTATCGGTTTAACACTTGCACCATCAGCTATCAACAACTGTGAAAGTTCAGGTGACAATGCCGGTTTATCTTGGATAGTTGCTATTGTGGCAATTGCAATTATCATTATTTGTAACATCTTCGGTAAAGGTATGATTAAGATTATCCCTATTATCTGTGGTGTTCTTGGTTCATATGTTGTAGCAGTTTGCTTAGGTTTAGTTGACTTTACTTCAGTTGCAAAGGCTGATTGGATTGGTCTACCATTTACATATGACCAAACAGTATTCAGCATCTTTACAGGTGACACTGATTGGGGCTTAATTACAACATCAATTATCACAATTGTTCCTATTGCTCTTGCAACAATGGTTGAACATATCGGTGATATTTCTGCTATTTCATCAACAATCGGTAAGAACTGTATTGCTGATCCTGGTTTACACAGAACACTTCTTGGTGATGGTGCAGCAACACTTCTAGCAGCACTATTCGGTGCACCTGCTAACACAACATATGGTGAAAACACAGGTGTTCTTAACCTTACAAAGGTATTTGACTCAAGAGTTATCAGAATTGCAGCATTCTTTGCAATCCTATTCTCATTCTCACCAAAGTTTGCAGCTATCGTTACATCAATTCCATCAGCTACAGTTGGTGGTGTTTCACTAGTTCTATACGGTATGATTTCTTCTGTTGGTGTTAGAAACATTGTTGAAAACAAAATCGACTTTACAAATATGAGAAATGTTCTTATTATGGCTATTATCCTTGTATTAGCTTTAGGTATTACTTTCTCAACTGCCGGTAATATTTCATTCACAATCGGTTCTGTAACAATTCAACTATCAGGTCTTGCAGTAGGTTCTCTAGTTGGTATTATCCTAAATGCTATCATCCCGGGTAATGACTATAAGTTCCAAACTGATGAAGACTTAGGTGCTAACGAAATTCAAAAAGATACAAGAGAAATGTAACTTTAGTATTACAATATAAACTCAATACTAATCTATTAAACCTCCCTTAATGGGAGGTTTTTTGTTTGTAATTTTAATATTCATGATTTAAAAATAAAAAAAGTTAATGTAATATATTATACAGTATTGACAAAAATTACAATATAAATTATAATTTTATATATAAGATAGTGTATTTATAAAATAGTTTTTGCTACTTAGAAGGTGATTTTATGAAAAAATTATTTAGCTTATTTTTAGTATTTATGTTATTGGTTACTGTTATCCCATTTAATGCATTAGCTGATACTGATAGTGCAGGCATAACAGTTGGTTATGACTTAGGTAAGAATTTTCAAATTACTTATGATAAAACTTCAAAGACATTAACAGTTCAAGGTAAAGGATGTTTTGGCAAGTTAGGTTTTTCAGAGCTTTACAATTATAATTTAGGTAATCCATTGTATTGGGATTGGAAAGAGGATTACTTTCCACCAACAACTTATGCAGAAAATATTGTAATAGGTGAAGGAATAACTGCAATTGGTGACTATATGTTTATTAATTCCTATAACGTAAAAAAAATTACTTTACCTAAAAGCCTGAAAAGAATCGGCAAAGCCTCATTTTTGAATTGTTTAAGTTTGCAAAAAATCATTGGTGGACAGAATGTTACCCAAATTGACGGTGGAGCTTTTTTATATTGTTCAGATATTAAGAATATTTCTTTCCCAAATCTTGTGAAAATTGATAATTCAAGGGTTCGTGTATTTACCGTTAGTGATGAAGCTGATGAATATTTGTGGTTATTAGAAAAGAGTTTTAGTGTAGGACCATTTGTGCATTGTAGAAATCTTGAAAGTATTTATATTCCAAAGGTAAAAAAACTTGCTGATAGAACATTTTTTGATTGTCCAAAGCTAAAGACAATTAACAAGAATAATAATTTGAATAATATTACAGATATGGGTGTATCTGTGTTTTATAATTGCAAAAGCCTAAAGAATATTTCTTTGCCGAAGATAAAGGCAGTAAAAAGCAGTGCATTGATAAAAAAAGGTGATGATGGTGGAATTATACTTCCTAGTGGTGACTTGCATTGCGAAGGGGCTTTTGAAAATTGTTCATCATTAGAAAAAATTAATATTCCAAATGTAGAAGTCATTGGTAATAACTCATTTTACAATTGTAAAAACTTAAAAAGTATAAATAAAAATAACAGCCTTTCTAAACTGACTTATCTAGGTTCAGGTGTATTTGCAAAATGTGAAAAGTTAGAGAAGATTTCTTTGCCAAAGGTACAGCAACTAAAAATGACAAAGTATAAAGCAAGTGATTTACGGTACTATAATGAACAACCAACTGATTTTTACTATGAGTGTATTAGTGATTTGCGTTCCTGTGACAGAGTTTATGGTACATTTGAAGGTTGTACAAGGTTAAAGAGCATTTCAGCTCCTAATGTAAAAACTGTAGGAGCAAGAACTTTTTATAGTTGTAAAAGCTTAAAGAAAATATCATTGCCAAAGGTAACTACTCTAGGTTCATCTGCATTCTTTAATTGTATTAATTTAACATCAGTTAATATGCCAAAGTTGCGTAATCTGCAAACAACAAAATGGACACAATTTAAACTTCTAAATGAAGGAACAGAAGATTTTCCTAAAAAGGTTAAGAGAAAGTATTATTATCGTGGTACATTTGAAAAGTGTGTTAAACTAAAGAAAATAACATCATCTTCTTTAGCTAATGTTGGAAAGTATGATTTTAAAGATTGTACAAGACTGGAGAGTATCACTCTTGGCAAAAATCTAAAATCAATAGGGGATAGTGCATTTAATAACAACAGAAAGTTAAAGTCAGTAAACATAAAATCAACTAAGTTGAGTAAGGTAGGAAAATCAGCATTTTCAAAAATTCACTCAAAAGCAAAGTTTACTGTGCCAAAGAGTAAACTAAAGAAATACAAAAAGCTAATTAAAAGTAATGGAAAAGCTCCAAAAAATGTAAAATTCATAGCCAAATAAACAAAGCCTCCTATAGTTATACTGTAGGAGGCTTTGTGTTGCAGAAAAATAGGGCAGAAAGTAAAATTTCTGCCCTAATAATTATTCTTCAGTTTTTTCTTCTGATTTTAATTTTTCGTTCATTCTATATGAGAGAGTCATTAAGCTATCTGTCATATGAACATTTTCAACAACAGTATCACTGTATTTTCTGGCAATATCAAAGTGAGAGAAATTCCAATATGCCTTAATTCCACAGCTATAAAGTCTGTCAATAATAGTTGCAACACTTTGTCTTGGAATACATAGCATAGCTATTGAAATATCATTGTTCTTGATAAATTCATCAACTTGTGACTCAGACATAACCTCAATATCATTAATCTTTGTACCGATAATATTAGGGTTAGTCTCAAAGATACCCTTAATATTAAAGCCTCTTTCAGCAAAGTTAATGTGAAGTGCAACTGCTTTACCAAGGTTACCAGCACCAAGAATAATAGCATTGTTTACCTTGTTAAGTCCAAGGATGTTTTCCATTTCACTTTTTAGATACGAGATACTGTATCCATAACCTTGCTGACCAAAACCACCAAAGCAGTTAAAGTCCTGTCTAATTTGACTGGCAGTAACATTCATCAGTTCAGCAAGTTTACCTGAGCTTATTCTCTGCTCTCCGTTATCAGCAAGTTCCGAGATAAATCTGTAATATCTGGGAAGTCTTCTGATAACAGACATAGAAATCTTATTACTTTTTGGCACTACTAATGCCACCTTTCAATTAAAGAATTGCCTTTAGTCTTTCGTTAACAGCAACAAGGAATTCCTCTGTGTTTACTTTCTTCTTGTTTTCAAGAGTAGATAGTAGGTAAAGGTCACCTGTCATTACACCGTCTTCAATAGTTTTGATTGTAGCTTTTTCAAGCTTATCAGCAAAGTCACATAGTTCCGGAATAGAGTCTAGTTCGCCTCTCTTGCGTAATGCACCGGTCCAAGCAAATAGTGTAGCAACACTGTTTGTTGATGTTTCTTCACCCTTTAAGTGCTTGTAGTAGTGACGTTGAACAGTACCGTGAGCTGCTTCATATTCATAAATACCTTCAGGAGAAACAAGTACAGATGTCATCATAGCCAGTGAACCAAATGCAGTGGCAATCATATCACTCATAACATCACCATCGTAGTTCTTACAAGCCCAAATATAGCCACCTTCTGAACGGATAACTCTTGCAACAGCATCATCAATTAGTGTGTAGAAGTATTCAATACCTGCTTCTTCAAACTTTTCTTTGTATTCATTGTCAAAGATTTCCTGGAAAATATCCTTAAATGTGTGGTCATACTTCTTGCTGATTGTATCCTTAGTAGCAAACCAAATGTCTTGCTTTAGGTCAAGTGCATAGTTGAAACATGCTCTTGCAAAAGAAGAAATTGAGCTGTCTAGGTTGTGCATACCCTGAATAACACCGTCACCCTTAAAGTCGTGAATTAGTGAAGTTTCAGTTGTGCCGTCAGGCTTAGTAACAAGAAGTTCAGCCTTTGAACCACCCTTAACAACCATTTCAGTATTCTTATAAACATCACCGTAAGCATGTCTTGCAATAGTGATTGGTTTTTTCCATGTTGGAATATATGGTGTAATACCCTTAACAATAATAGGTGAACGGAATACTGTACCGTCTAGAATTGCTCTGATTGTACCGTTAGGTGACTTCCACATTTCTTTTAGGTCATATTCTGTCATTCTTGCAGCATTAGGTGTGATTGTAGCACACTTAACTGCAACACCGTATTTTTTAGTTGCTTCTGCTGAGTCAACAGTTACCTGGTCATTAGTAGCATTTCTGTTTTCAAGACCTAGGTCATAGTATTCTGTTTTTAGGTCAACATATGGAGTGATAAGAATATCCTTAATCATTTTCCAAATGATTCTTGTCATTTCGTCGCCATCCATCTCAACTAATGGAGTGGTCATAGGAATTTTAGCCATAGTAATTCTCCTTCTTATGTATTTATAGTTTAATGAAAACCTATTCTCCTTAGAAAATAGGTTTTCAATATGTACAATTAGCCGTTTTCTTTTGTGTAGTTTAGTAGACCACCGGCAATGATAATTGCCTTTGTTCTATCTGTTAGTTCACACTTAGCCATAATTTCTTCACCGGTAGTTTTGTTAACAACCTTAACATCTCCACCATTAGCAATGATTTCCTTAACATCAGGTAGTGTGATTTCGTCATTTAGGTTAATCTTGTCATAGTCAGCTTCATTACAGAATTCTAGTGGTAGAATACCGGCATTGATTAGGTTAGCTCTGTGAATTCTTGCAAATGACTTAACAAGTACTGCCTTAACACCTAGGTATAGAGGTGCAAGTGCTGCATGTTCTCTTGAAGAACCCTGACCGTAGTTAGCACCACCAACAATAATTGATGAACCTAGTTCTTTTGCTCTCTTAGGGAACTCAGGGTCACATACAGTAAAGCAATGCTGACTGATAGCCGGAATATTTGAACGAAGAGGAAGAATCTTTGCACCTGCTGGCATAATGTGGTCAGTTGTAATGTTGTCCTCAACCTTTAATGCACAAGTAGCATTGATTGTTTCTTCCAGTGGAGTAGTTTCTGGGAAAGGCTTAATGTTTGGTCCTCTTAGTACTTCAATGTTGTCCATTTCTTCAACAGGAGCAGGATCAATAACCATATTGTCATTGATAAGGAACTTTTCAGGCATTTCAACTGTGTAACCTTCACCAAGTGTTGTAGGGTCAGTAAATACACCTGTCAGTGCTGATACAGCAGCAGTTTCAGGAGATACAAGATAAATCTGACCATCCTTAGTACCTGAACGACCTAGGAAGTTTCTGTTAAATGTTCTTAGTGAAATACCCTTTGAGTTAGGTGACTGACCCATACCGATACATGGACCACAAGCTGATTCAAGAATTCTTGCACCGGCAGCAATTAAGTCACCTAAAGCACCGTTAAGTGCTAACATATTAAATACTTGCTTTGAACCCGGAGCAATTGCAAGTGAAACATTTTCTGCAACTGTTTTGCCCTTTAGAATGTGAGCAACTGTCATTAAATCTCTGTATGATGAGTTTGTACAAGAACCGATACAAACCTGGTCAACCTTTTGACCTGCAAGACTTTCAATAGTCTTAATGTTATCAGGAGAATGAGGACAAGCAGCCATTGGCTTTAGTGTTGATAAATCAATATCAATAACTTCATCATAAACTGCATCTTCATCAGGAGTTAGTTCTACCCAATCTTCTTCTCTGCCCTGAGCCTTTAGGAACTGACGAGTTAGTTCATCAGAAGGGAAGATAGAAGTAGTAGCACCAAGCTCAGCACCCATATTTGTAATTGTTGCTCTTTCAGGAACAGAAAGTGTCTTAACGCCTTCACCACCATATTCAACAATCTTGCCAACGCCACCCTTAACAGACATAATTCTTAGAACTTCAAGAATAATATCCTTAGCAGCAACCCAAGGCTGAAGTTTACCTGTTAGGTTTACTCTTACCATCTTAGGCATTGTGATGTAGTAAGCGCCACCACCCATAGCAACTGCAACATCAAGTCCACCGGCACCCATAGCCAGCATACCGATACCACCACCTGTTGGTGTGTGTGAGTCAGAGCCGATAAGAGTTTTACCCGGCTTACCGAATCTTTCTAGGTGTACCTGGTGACAAATACCATTACCAGGTTTGCTAAAGTAGATACCATGTTTCTTACAAACAGACTGAATAAATCTGTGGTCATCAGCATTTTCAAAACCTGTCTGTAGAGTATTATGGTCAATATATGCAACAGACTTTTCTGTTTTAACTCTTGGAACACCCATTGCCTCAAATTCCAGGTATGCCATTGTACCTGTAGCATCTTGAGTTAGTGTCTGGTCAATTCTTAGGCCAATGTCCGTGCCTTTAACCATTTCACCGTCAACAATGTGTTCTTTAATGATTTTTTCTGCGAGTGTGTAACCCATGTTTTTAGTCTCCTTTTAGTTAAATTTTCTCGTAATCTCCTTATTGTAAGAAAATTCTAATAACAAGAATAAAATATAATTTAATTATACAATAAATTTGTGATTTTATCAATGTTAAATTTATAACAATATTTAAATAATTCTACTAAATATAGGAGTGTATTTATTTCTTTTTTTTACAAAATAACAGTAATTGCGTTTTTGTTTGTAATTATAATTGGGTTGTGATATAATAAACGACTGTGGTAAATGTAATATATAAGATAATTAAATGTAAGGAAATGATATTATGGCTACAAGAGAAAATCTAAGAAATATCGCTATTATTGCCCATGTTGACCATGGTAAAACAACACTTGTTGATGAACTGCTAAAGCAGAGTGGTACATTCCGTGCTAACGAAGTAGTTGACGAAAGAGTTATGGATAGTAACGACATCGAAAGAGAAAGAGGTATTACAATTCTTTCTAAGACAACATCTGTTATGTATGGTGATACAAAAATCAATATTGTTGACACACCGGGTCATGCAGACTTTGGTGGTGAAGTTGAGCGTATCCTACAAATGGTTGACGGTGTTTTATTGGTAGTTGACGCATTTGAAGGTTGTATGCCTCAGACAAGATTTGTTTTGAAAAAGGCTCTTGGTCTAAAGAAAAAGCCTTTAGTTGTTGTAAATAAAATTGATAGAGAAGGAAGTCGTCCTGAAGAAGTTGTTGACGAAGTTCTTGACCTATTTATCGAACTTGGTGCTGATGAAGACCAGATTGAGTTCCCTGTAGTTTATGCATCAGCAAAGGGTGGTTATGCTTCTCTTGACCCACACAATAAGGGTACAGATATGCAACCACTATTTAAAGAAATTGTTGAAGAAATCCCTGCTCCTGAGGGTGATCCTGATGGTGGCTTACAGATTCTTATTTCTAACATTGACTATGATGACTATGTAGGTCGTATTGGTGTTGGTAGAGTTGAAAGAGGTACTGTAAAGAACGGTCAGGGTGCTGTACTTTGTGGTATTGACGGTACAAGACAGAATGTTAGAATTCAGAAACTTTATCAGTATGAAGGTCTAAAGAGAGTAGAAACAGAAACTGCTACTTACGGTGACCTTATTTGTGTTAGTGGTATTAACTCAATCAACATTGGTGAAACACTTTGTTCTTATGATTGTGTAGAACCACTACCATTTGTTAAGATTGATGAACCAACAGTTACAATGAACTTTATTGTAAACAACTCACCATTTGCAGGTAGAGAAGGTAAGTTTGTTACATCAAGAAATCTTAGAGACAGACTATTTAAGGAAATTGAAACTAATGTTGCTTTAAGAGTTGAAGAAACTGACTCAGCAGATACATTTAAGGTTTCAGGTAGAGGTGAACTTCACCTATCTATCCTTATTGAAACAATGAGAAGACAGGGTTATGAATTCCAGGTATCTCGTCCACAGGTTATCACTAAGGAAATTGATGGTGTTCGTAACGAACCTGTCGAAATTCTAATGATTGAAGTACCTGACGAATATGTTGGTGCTGTAATGGAAAAGCTAGGTACAAGAAAAGCTGAACTTGTTAATATGGATACTAACGGTAGTGGTACAACTCATATTGAATTTAGAATTCCATCAAGAGGTCTAATGGGTTACAGACCTGAATTCCTAACAGATACAAACGGTAACGGTATTATGAACCATGTATTTGATGCTTACGAACCATGGAAGGGTGAAATTATCACTCGTCATCAGGGTTCACTTATTGCTTGGGAAACAGGTGATACAGTTGCTTATGGTCTAAATGCTGCTCAGGAAAGAGGCAGACTATTTGTTGGTCCTGGTGTTCCTGTATATGAAGGTATGATTGTTGGTGCATCTCCAAAGGCTGAGGACCTAACAGTTAATGTATGTAAGAAAAAGCATATGACAAATACTCGTGCATCAGGTTCTGATGATGCTCTAAAGCTAACACCACCATCAATTATGTCACTTGAACAGTGCCTAGAATTTATCGGTGATGATGAACTAGTTGAAGTTACACCTAAAAATATCCGTATGAGAAAGATGATTCTATCTCGTGAACAGAGAATGAAGAATCAAAACCGTAAGAAGTAATGAATTTTGTAATACTTGATTTAGAATGGAACGGCTCTTATAGTAAGAGAGATAAAAAGTTCTATAACGAAATTATAGAATTTGGTGCAGTAAAAACAGACAGCAACTTAAATATTATTGACACCTTTTCAATGCTGGTTACTCCTACAATTGGCAAGAAACTTAATTCAAGAATTAAAGCACTTACCAATATAACAAATGAAGAATTGAAAGATGCCCACAATACTTTTGCTGATGTTTCTGAGAAGTTCGGTGAATTTCTTGGAGATTCTGTTCTCTTAACTTGGGGCAATAGCGACATTCACGCATTAATGGAGAACTATGGTTACTATTTTGGTGACGATAGACCTCCATATTTAACTAAGTATTGTGATTTGCAGATTTATTGTGAATTTGCCTTAGGTGTTCACGATAAGGGTAAGCAACTTGGATTATCCACTTGTGCTGACTTATTGAATATAGATAGAAATGATTTAGTCCTTCATAGGGCATTAACTGATGCAGAGCTTAGTCTTTTATGTTTCAGAAAATGTTATAATGAAGAAAAAATAAAAAAGTATATCAGTAATTGTGACCTAGAGTTTTATAAGAAAATGACTTTTAGAACAACATTTATTACCGATATAGAAAATCCATTAATTGATAAGTCACTTTGGACTTTTACTTGTCCTGAGTGTCATACAGCAGTAAAGCAGGTTTCTGATTGGGTAGTGAAGAATCGTTCATTTAGAGCAAAGTTTGTTTGCGAAAAATGTAACAAAGAATTTATTGCCAGAGTAATTTGTAAGTTGCGTTATGAGGGTGTAACAGTAAACAAAAAGCTGACAATTCCTCGACCACCTGAAGCTAAAGAAAATGACAACAATAATAAATAAAAACAAGAAAAGGTATAGTATACTAAAAATTATTATGAAATAATTAATATTTTTGTGTTTTTCTTGACAAACAACAATTAACATAGTACATTTAAACTATGTTTAATTATAGGAGGATAAAACAATGAAAAAAGTATTGGCTCTTGTACTTTCATGCCTAATGCTGGTTGTAGCACTTGCAGGTTGTGGAAGCTCAAGCAATGACAAAAAAGACGGACTTGAAACTGTAACAGAAGGTAAGCTAACAATGGCTACTAATGCTACTTTCCCTCCATATGAATATTATGAAGGCAAGAAAGTTATTGGTATTGATGCTGAAATTGCAGGTGAAATCGCAAAGAAACTTAATCTTGAACTTGAAATTGCTGATATTGAATTTGACTCAATTGTACCCGGTGTACAGAGTGGCAAATACGATATGGGTATGGCAGGTATGACTGTAACACCTGAAAGAAAGAACAGTGTTAACTTCTCTGATTCTTATGCTACAGGTATCCAGAAGGTTATCGTAACTAAGGATTCTAAGATTAAATCTCTTGATGACATCAAGGGCAAGAATATTGGTGTACAGACATCAACAACAGGTGACCTTTATGCTACTGATGCTTATGGTGCAGACCATGTTAAGAAGTTTGACAGTGGTAACGCAGCAGTTAATGCACTAAAGGTAGGTAAGGTTGATTGTGTTATTATTGATAACGAACCAGCTAAAGCTTATGTAAAGGCTAACGGTAGTGCATTAAAGATTCTTGATACTGATTATGCAGTAGAAGATTATGCAATTTGTTTCTCTAAGGATAATTCAGAACTTCAGAAGAAAGTTAACGAAGCTCTAAAGGAACTTAAGAAAGACGGTACAGTTCAGAAGATTGTTGATAAATATATCAAAGCTGACTAATTACTTTGTAATTAAGGGGGCAGTTGTTTAACTGCCCCTATTTGTTTATTTTATAATAAGGTTTGGTGAAATAGGTGAATTGGTTTCAAAACTTAATTGACCAGTTTAAATTTGTATTTGTTGAGGGAGATAGGTATCAACAAATGCTAACTGGTCTAAAAAACACTTTACTGATTACAGCCGGTGCTTTAGTAATTGGTATTGTTATTGGCGTAGTTATTGCGTCAATTCGTTCCTCTTTTGATAAAAATAAAGAATCATTAAAAATGCGTGGTGGCATTGGTTACTACATACTTGCAGTTTTGAATGCTATTTGTAGAGTTTATTTAACAATTATTCGTGGTACACCTGTAGTAGTTCAGTTAATGATTGCTTACTTCATTGTTTTTGTTTCAGCAAAAGACGGTGTGCCTGTTGGTATGCTTGCTTTTGGTATCAACTCCGGTGCTTATGTTGCAGAAATTTTCAGAGCCGGTATTATGTCAATAGATAATGGTCAGTTTGAGGCCGGTCGTAGCTTAGGTTTTAACTACTTCCAAACTATGAGATATATTGTTGTGCCACAAATGTTTAAGTCTGTACTACCAACACTTTGTAACGAATTTATTGCACTGTTAAAGGAAACATCAGTTGTAGGTTATGTTGGTGTTATTGATATTACAAAGGCCGGTAATGTTATTGCAGGTGTAACATATTCTTACTATATTCCACTACTAACTGTTGCAGCTATTTACCTTGTAATGGTTATGATTCTATCTTACTTTGTCGGTAAACTGGAAAAGAGGTTAAGAAAGAATGAAAGATAAGGTATTAATTAAGGTTGAAAACCTAAAGAAACATTATAATGGTGGCAAGGTTAAGGCACTTGATGGTGTAAACTGCCACATTAACCGAGGTGAAGTTGTTGTTATTATCGGACCATCCGGTAGTGGTAAGTCAACTTTACTTCGTTCACTTAACCTACTTGAAATCCCAACATCAGGCAAAATCCTATTAGATGATGTTGATATTACCAATCCAAAGAATAATATTAATCTTCATAGACAGAAGATGGGAATGGTGTTCCAGCACTTTAACCTTTTTGACAATATGAATGTTCTTAAGAATATGACTATTGCACCTATGAAACTTCTAAAGAAGTCTAAGGAAGAAGCAACTAATAAAGCTATGGAATTACTTGAAAGAGTTGGACTTGCTGATAGAGCAAATGCTTATCCAAGTCAGCTTTCAGGTGGTCAAAAGCAGAGAGTTGCTATTGTTAGAGCATTGTGTATGGAACCTGAGGTTCTATTATTTGATGAACCAACTTCAGCGCTAGACCCTGAAATGGTTGGTGAAGTTCTTGATGTTATGAAGAGTCTTGCAAAGGACGGTATGACAATGGTTGTTGTTACTCATGAAATGGGCTTTGCTAGAGAAGTTGCCGATAGAGTTATCTTTATGAGTGACGGTGTAATTGTTGAAGAAGGTACACCTGAGGATATTTTTGAAAATCCACAGGCTGAAAGAACAAGCGACTTTCTAAAGTGTGTTCTTTAATTAAAATTTAAGATTACATTTAACTCTCACTTAATAAAGTGGGAGTTGTTTTTTACTGTTAATAATTCTATAGAAGAATAATAGCTGATTTACTGACCTATATTTTGGACTTATCAAAGAAAATTAGAACAAATGTTCTAATTTTTATTGCAATTATAGTGAACAATCGCTACAATTATAATTGCTAAATAACAAATAGCCCCAATCTATTTAGCAAATTATAAATTAATATTATTAGGACGTGATTGTATGAATTATAGAGAATGGTCAGAAAATTATGAAAAAGAAGTAGTAAACCTAAAGTCAATTATTGATAGGGAAAAGGATAACCTTAACAAAGCTAGGAATTTTGATGAGGTAAAAAGTATAAATAGAAGAATACAAATTCTAAAGTCAATGTATTATGAATGTAGACTAACTGCTAGACTTTTAAAATCAAAAGCTAAAGATTTAGATGAATTAGTAGGTGAGTCTGTTGCGTAATCAAGTACATATGACAGAAGATTTTGAGAATCTTTTGGCTTACAATCTGTATAACCAAACCGGTTATTCAAATACAGAGGATAGAAATAATATTAAGAAAATGCTGAAAGTTGGTATTGATAATATGCTAACGGAAAAGCAAAGAAAATGTGTTATTATGCACTACTTTGAGAAAAAGCCTATGAAACAAATTGCCAAGGAATTAGGTGTTTGTCCTTCAACAGTAACTCGAACAATTCAGTTAGCAAAGAAACGATTATCAATCCTAAGTGTGTTCTTATAATTTAAAAGTTATTTAAAGATTATTTAAAAGTTATGTCATATTTTTGGCATAACTTTTTTTTAATGAAAAAATTTTTTTGTATATTTACAGTTTGTTTATAATTTACTTGTTTTAAAGAAATATATAGTATAGATATTTGTTATAATTTATTATAAAAAAACATCTAAGGGAGGAAATTTTTATGATAAAAAACAAAACAATCAAAAAGAAACTTGTTAGTTTTATTCTTTCAGTTTGTATGGTATTAACAGCTACTTCAATTCCTGTGGTATCTGCTATTTCTACAAAAACTGAAAAAGCAGGTGTATCAGCAGAAACTACAAGTGCAAACCGTTACGGATTAGCAAGTAATATCCAAGAAGGTACAATTCTTCATTGCTTTAACTGGAAGTATAATGACATTAAAGCTGAATTGAAGAATATTGCTGATGCGGGTTTTTCAGCAATTCAGACTTCACCGGCTCAAAAGGGTATTTCTTCAGGTATTTGGTATTGGCTGTACCAACCACTGGGTTTTTCAGTACAAACTAATGATCTAGGTACTAAAGAAGATCTTAAGTCACTTTGTGATGAAGCCCATAAATATGGCATTAAGGTTATCGTGGATGTTGTTGCTAACCACTTAGCAGGTGACCATTCTAATATTCAGAATGACCTTAAAGACAGAAAATATTGGCATACATTTGGTGGTGGCATTGACTGGAAAAACAGATGGCAGGTTACTCACGGTGAAATCGGTATGCCTGACATTAATTCAGAAGATAGTTACGTACAGCAGGTTGTAGCTAAATATATTGATGAACTAAAAAGTCTTGGAGTAGATGGTTGCCGTTGGGATGCTGCAAAGCATATTGCTCTTCCAAGTGAAGAGTGTGACTTTTGGCCAACAGTTACAAAGCAAGGCTTATATCACTATGGCGAAATTCTTACTGGTCCTGATGACAGAAGTACCGGCAATGAAGGCTTAATGAAAGAATATACAGATTATATGACAGTTACTGACAGTAATTACGGTAAGGAACTTCGTGATTCTTTCAATAGTGGTAAAGCACCGGAATCCGGTGGTAATTGGGTAGCAAAAGGTATTTCTGCCGATAAACTTATCTATTGGGGCGAAAGCCATGATACATGGTCTAACAATCAAGATTATGGTTACTCTAATGATATGAGCCAGAATGTTATCGATAGGGCTTATGCTGTTGCTGCTAGTAGAAGCCAGATTACAGCTCTGTATTTCTCAAGACCATCATCAAAAGTTAAGACTGATATTAAGGCAGGTGTAAAGGGTTCAACACACTTTACAAGTAATGAAGTTGCAGAAGTAAACCGTTTCCATAATGCTATGATTGGTCAGAAAGACAGTTATGCAATGTCAAATAATTGTTCTGTAGTTACAAGAGAACAAGGTGCAGTAATTGTAAAGGGTAGTGGCAGTGGTAGTGTTACTGTTGAAAATGCAGGTAATTTAACTAAGCCGGGTACATATACCGATCAAGTTTCAGGTAATAAGTTTACAGTAACTTCAAATGAAATCAAGGGTGAGATTGGTTCATCCGGTATTGCAGTTATTTATAATGCAAAGGTTATACCACGAAACACAATTTCACAAACAGGTGGTACTTTTAAGACAGATAGTCTTTCACTTGATTTAGGTTTAAAAAATGCAACATCAGGTACATACCAAATAAATGGTGGCACAATAGAAACATATACAGGCACAAAGACTATTTCAATTGGAGCCGGTGATGATTTTGGTACACAGTATACGATTGATTTAACTGCCACTGATGGTAACGAAACTACTAGTGAAAGTTATACTTTTACAAAAATTGATCCAAATTCAGTACAGACAATTTATTTTGATAATTCATCTTACAATTGGTCATCAGTATATGTTTATATTTACGGTGGCGATAATGGCTCAGCAAGCAGTGCAGCGTGGCCGGGTACAAAGATGACTAAGGATAGTAGTACAGGTTACTATAGCCTTGTTGTTCCGGAAGGCTTTAAAAACGGTAAGGTCATTTTTACAGAAGATGAAAATGCTACAACCAACCGTTATCCGGCAGATATGGAACCGGGACTTTCTCTAAATGGTGCATCAATGCTATTTTCAGCTAATAATAGTTGGAAAGAGTACAAACCTGTTAAGCCTACTAAGCCAACTACAACTAAACCATCAGTAACATATCTATATGGTGATGTTAATTTTGACAAAACAATTGATGTTAAAGATGCAGTATTAATTGTAAAGGTAGTTGCCGGTAAGGTGTCATTTAATGATATTCAGACAAAGTCTGCTGATGTTAACGGTGATGGTGAAATCAATGTAAAAGACGCAACATTGATTCAAAAATATTCCGTTAAAATGGTTTCCTCTTTCCCAGTTGGTTTATCATTTACAGTTAATTAATAATTGTTATGTCAGATTGATTTTATGTATTACAAATAACATTCATTTAGGTCTTCTTATAAAAAATCTTAAATAAAAAATCCCAAAATGAAATATAACAAAACTTAGATTATGCAAATTTGTAATCACAAAATTTAATTAACTTATAGAAATAGTGGGGTTATGTAACTCCACTATTTTTGTGTAAAATAAAAAATGCTAAAGACTTTACCTACTTTTGATACAGTCTTTAGCATTTATTTTTTTAATTTAGTTTTAATAATTAGATTTTAAAATCTTCCTTTTTAAATTCAGGTAAAGCTTCAGTACTTTTTGGTACTCTAAGGGTAGGATTGTATTTAAATTTTCTGCATTTACCATTTTTAATACTTTTTCTAAGTGTACAAATGTAACCACTTGGTGCATCAGCACTGTTGGCACAGTATTCACATTTAATTTCAATGTTATTTCCAAATAATTTCATAATAATTCCTCAGTTATTCTACAATATTATATAACTATTATAAACTTATTTAATGATACTTGCAAGTGGTAATATTATATTGTAAAATATGTTTGGTGATAAATTATGAAAATTAACAGTAAAACAATGACACTAAACGAAAATAAAGGTGTACCATTTTTAACATACAATGTACTTTCAAATATTGATTTTATTCGTCATGCTTTTTCAACTAAGTATGGTGGTGTAAGTACTGATGAATGGACTTCAATGAACTTTGCTTTTTCTAGGGGAGATAAGCCCGAAAATGTAATTGAAAATTATAAAATCTTTTCCGATGCAGTAGGTTTTGATTATGATAGCCTTGTAACTTCTTCTCAAGACCACCACACATTTGTCAGACCTGTAACTAAGAAAGAATGTGGTATTGGCATTTGGAGAGAAAAGGATATTCAGTCTGTAGATGCTTTAATTACAAATGAAAAGGGTGTTACCCTTGTAACTCATTATGCAGATTGTACCCCACTGTTTTTTGTTGATAAAGAGAAGAAAGCTATTGGGCTTGCCCATGCCGGTTGGCGTGGTACAGTTGGTAGAATCGGTGAAGAAGTAATTAAGAAAATGACTAACCTATATGGTAGTAATCCAAAGGATATTGTTGTTTGTATCGGTCCTGCAATTTCAAAGTGTTGTTATGAAGTGGATAAAGATTGTGCAGATAATTTTTATGCACTAAATGACTTAGATAATTCAAAATTCATTTTCCCTAAGGAAGATGGAAAATATATGATTGACCTGCTAGAAACAAATAAGCAAATTGTAATGAAAGCCGGAGTAAAGGAAGAAAATATCACATTGTCAGACCTATGCACTAAGTGTAACTCAGATTTATTATGGAGTCATAGAGCAACTAACGGTCATCGTGGTACAATGTGTGCATTTATGTGTATTGAAAAGTAATTATGAGAGAATTAGTAGTAAAGAAAAATGACGCTAATCAGCGACTGGATAAATTTCTTTTGAAGAAATTTAAAACAATGCCTAAGAAAATGGCTTATATGTATATTAGAAAAAAGTGTGTGAAAGTAAATGGCAAAAAAGCAACTCCTGAAGTTATGCTAAAAGAAAACGACCTTCTCACTTTCTATATTAAGGATGAATTTTTTGATAATATACAAGAAGAAAATTATGAATTTCTAAAAGCACCGAAGAATTTAAAGATAATTTATGAAGATGAAAATATTATTCTATTGGATAAGAAACCCGGTGTAATTGTACATCAGGACAAGTCTTATCATTTTGATTGTCTTTTGCTTAGACTTCAACATTACCTTTACGATAATGGTGAGTATAATCCTAAGGAAGAAAACTGTTTTGCACCGGCACTTGTAAATAGAATTGATAGAAATACCGGTGGTATAGTTATTGGTGCTAAGAATGCAGAGTCATTGCGTATCCTTAACCAAAAAATGAAAGATAGGGAGCTTCATAAATTCTATCTTTGCTTACTTATTAACAAACCTAAAAAGGATAATGCAATTCTTTCGGATTACTTAATTAAGAACGAAAAGACTAATAAAGTAACTGTTCTAAGAAATGAAAAACAAGGGGCTAAGAAAATTTTAACAAAGTATTCTGTTCTGGAAACTAACAACAACTTAACCTTGTGTGAAGTGGAACTTTTAACAGGCAGAACTCATCAAATTAGAGCCCATATGTCCTCAATAGGTTGTCCCATTTTAGGTGACAATAAATATGGCAACAAAAAATTAAATCAAAAGTATTCCCTTTCAAAGCAATGTTTATATAGTTATAAATTAGCTTTTGATTTTACTACAGATAGTGGAATTTTAAGTTACTTAGACAAGAAAGATTTTTCCACAAATGATATTTGGTTTATGGATTATTTAAAATAATATTCACCAAAATCTAATAGTTGTATAATCTATTAAGGGGTGATTAAATGAGATGTTGGAGAACACAAAGGAAAATTTATTTTGCTTTTGCATTGGGACTGCTGATAGCATCAATTTTTCCTTATTGGTTAATAACTGACTGTTGTGCATTAATAATCATCCTTTTGTCATGTACATTATGTAGGAGGTAGTGGTATGAAAGTTATTGTTATTGATAATCCAAAGGTGTTAGGTGTTGTTCTTAGAAAAATTTATGGTATCAAAAAGCAAAAATCTGTTCAATCATAAATATTATGTAAAATTATATAAATATGACATATAAAAGGTATGCATAATTAACAAATTATGCGTACCGTTTCTTTATTCATATACTTTTAAAAATTTATTTACACCACAAAATAAAGTAAAAAAGTTCTAAAATAATTCTCACCTTAATACAATTAATATATAAGCAAAAAGGAGAGAAAACTATGGAACTTGAAAATAATATAAAATTATGTGGTAGAGATACTATGGTAACTCAGGCAATAGAAGAACCGGTTGATGTGGATCTTACTTTACCTGATTATTGTCCTGATATAGAGAAAATACTGAAATGCACTTTAACACCACAAATTTTTTCTCGTAATATTTCAGGTGGTGTACTGGAGATAGAGGGTGCATCTGTTATCAAGGTGATGTATGTTGACAGTGTACGAAAAACTTTGCGTACAAGCCAACAGACAGTTCCTTTTAATCGTGCAATTAATATTAAGGATTATCCGGAAAATCATTTTTTGGATACAGTTGCCACAACTGAATATGTGAATTGCAGAGCATTGTCACCACGCAGATTGGTTATCAAAGGTGCATTGAGCATTAAGGTGGATATTGTAGGAAAAACAACTACAATGATACCTTCTTCCGAAAGCTTTTCAAATTTCCAAAAGAAATGTTGTACTAAGAAGTATATGGATGTAACTTCCGTAACAGAAGAAACTTTCAATATTAACGAAACAATCAGTGTTGACAATAAGCCACCAATTGAACAAGTGATAAAGTCAATTGTGAAAATCAATGTTACCGACCATAAGTCTATGGACGATAAGATTGTGCTTAAAGGTGAAGTCAACTTAAGACTTCTTTATTTGTCTGATTTAGACAGTGGCAAAACCGAATGTATTGATTATATGATTCCCTTCAATCAGATTGTTTCTTGTGTTGGTGCAGGGGAAGATACAGTAAATAATGTGAATTGTAAACTGCTTTCATATGATGTAAAGATTACAAAGGAAAATGAAGAAAAAACAATACTTCTTGATGCAAGGGTAAATATGACTGCTGTTTGTTATAAAGAGAGAGAACAGTCATTTTTAGTTGATGCTTATTCTCGTGATTACTTTTGTGATTTGAAGAATAAGCCTGTTACACTTGTTAATTCTGTAAGAGAAATAAAAAGAAACTTCATTAAAAAAATGGATATTTCTTCCAATGACCAAGACTTTACCAAGGTTATTGATGTGTATAACGAAACTGCCTCAGTAAATGTATCTGATGAAAAAGGCTTTATTACATTTGTGGGTAAAGGCTCAATCTGTATTGTTGCTTGTGATAAAGAGGGAACACCATTCTACATAGAGCGTACAATGGATTTTTCCGAAACAACAGATGAACAGTTTTCACCGATAAAAAGTTGCAGTGTTTCTGTTGCATCGGTTAGTTATAGAATTAAGGATGACAGAACTTTAGAAATTCGTGTGGAATTTTCAGTATCAGCATTTGTTACAACAGTTGAAAACGATAGTTTTGTTGAGGATGTTATTGTTTATGAGGATAAGAAAATTGAAAAAAATTCCTCAGCATTAACTCTCTATTTTGCAGAAAAAGGTGAAACTGTGTGGGATATAGGCAAGAGATATTCAACAGACTGTGCATTTATTAAAGAGGACAACGAACTTGAAGAAGAAACTTTACCGGAAAAAGTAATGCTTATAATTAGAAGATAACAAAAGCAAAACCCTATTTCAATTAAGAAATAGGGTTAATTTTATATACCAAAACAAATTATAAATTTGTTTTCTTAATGAAATGAAATACAATTGTGTTTTTTGATTATGTCCTCATATTCTAAATCTAAGTCAGAATATGAATAATCAAATTCCTTATCAAAATTATCAATAATCCCTATATTGTAATAACTCATAACATTCTCCTAATCAACTTTTATATTTTATTATTAAACTATTATAATGCATTTGACAATAAATATGTTAGATTTTTCACTTGTTAAAGTAAGTTTTAAGTCAACGGTTATAATTTGTGCAAGTCCATCATATATTTTATTAAAAACATATGGAGGAATGAAAATGACAGAGAGAAGCATATATCGTGACATTTCACAAAGAACAAATGGAGATATTTATATTGGAGTAGTTGGACCTGTGCGAACAGGAAAAAGTACATTTATCAAAAAGTTTATGGATACTATTGTTATTCCTAATATAAAGGATGACTCCCTAAAGATTCGCACAAATGATGAATTACCTCAGTCATCCGGTGGTCGTACAATAATGACTACTGAACCTAAGTTTATTCCTGAGGAAGCAATGGAAATTTCTTTACCGGATAAGGCTCATTTAAAGGTGAGAATGATTGATTGTGTTGGTTATGTTGTAAAGGACTCAATGGGCTATATGGAGGATGATATGCCTAGAATGGTAAAAACTCCATGGTCAAAGGAAGAAATGCCCTTTGATAAAGCAGCAGAAATCGGCACAAAAAAGGTTATCAATGACCATAGTACAATCGGTCTTGTAATAACAACTGACGGTTCAATCAGTGATATTACAAGAGAGTCTTACCAAGAGGCAGAGGAGAGAGTAGTAAAAGAATTAAAAGCTATCAACAAGCCATTTGTTGTGCTACTTAATTCAATTGAACCATCTTCTCCGGCAGTTATTTCACTTTCAGAACAACTTTCCGGTAAGTACCAAGTGCCTGTTATTCCGGTGAATTGCCTTACAATGGAAGAAAATGAAATTAAGAGAGTGTTAGCACAAGTGCTATTTGAATTTCCTATTAAGGAAATCAATATTGATATGCCAAAGTGGGTTGTAAACCTAGATAAAGAACATTGGCTAAAAAAACAGATTTTCACAACTATAAAAGAAAATGCAATGTCAATGGAGAAACTTCGTCAAGTTCAAGAAACTTGTCAGGGTATTGGCAAAGATGAATTTGTAGATTCAAGTGAAATCAAAGAACTTGACTTAGGTAAAGGCATTGCCGATATTAAGATTGTAGTTAATAACAACTGTTTCTATAAAGTAATGTCAGAGAAAACAGGAACAGAGATTGTTGATGAAGAAGCATTAATGGAAAGTATCAGTATGCTTTCTGCTAAACAAAAGGAATTTGATAAAATTGCAGCAGCTTATAAAGATGTGGAAGAAAAGGGTTATGGTATAGTAATGCCGACTTTAGAAGAACTTTCCCTTGATGAACCTCAGATTATCAAACAAAGTGGTAAGTATGGAATAAGACTTAAAGCCTCAGCACCATCAATTCATATGATGAAAATACATACAGAGGCAGAGGTTACACCAATTGTCGGCAGTGAACAACAAAGCCAAGAGCTTGTTTCTTATCTTCTAAAAGAGTTTGAAGAAAATCCTGCAAAAATATGGGAAAGTAACATTTTCGGAAAGTCAGTTCATGAACTTGTAAACGAAGGTTTGCACAATAAACTGTATAGAATGCCGGAAGATGCCCGCAAAAAAATAGGGGAAACAATACAAAGAATAATCAATGACGGTTGTAACGGATTGATTTGTATTATACTCTAATAAAAAGTACAAATTTTATTCAAACCACTAAACATATTTGTGAAAAATATCACAAAAAAATAAAATCCCCTATATTTTATTGATAAAATCATTAACACATTGTATAATAACTAGTGTATAAAAATGTAAATATGGGGGATTTTCATGGATTTGAAAACTATCATGGCAGCCGGTATGAGTGTCAGTGAGAAATTCAATATTTCTTTCACAGTTATTCTTACTGGTTTCGTAGTTGTTTTCGCAGTATTGATTCTTCTAATCTTTATCATTGCTATCTATGGTAAGATTGTTTCATCTGCTCAAAACAAATCAAAAGAAAAGAAAGCCAAAGCAGAAGCCGAAAAAGCTGCTAAGGCAACAGAAAAATCAGCTCCAGCATCTGCTCCGGTTCAGAAAGTTGCTCCTAGCAACGGCCTAACCGATGAAATCGTTGCAGTTATTGCAGCAGCCGTAGATAGTACATACGGCGTTGGTAACGCAAAGATTAAGAGCATCAAGAAGTCACCATCAAGTGGCAGACCTGCTTGGGGTCAGGTTGGTGTTATTGATAACACCAGACCATTTTAGTCGGAAAGGAAGTTTAAACTATGGGAATTATTCACGGTTTTCTAGAAGGTATCGTTGGCCTTGTTGAGTCTTCCGGCTTTGTATCACTAGGTTGGCAGAACTACGTTATGGTCGCAGTTTCTTTCGTACTTCTTTATCTGGCTATCGCAAAAGAATACGAACCACTAATCCTTTTACCTTTAGCATTTGGTATGCTACTTGTAAACTTATATCCATCAATTATGGGTGCTCCTTCAACAGAGTTTGTGCTTCAATCGGAGTATATAAAAACCCATGATGTGGGAACACAATCGGTACAGTATGCAACTACTGTAATGAATGGTGAAGTTTATTATAATGTGCCTACTTACGGTGGTCTACTTTATTACCTATATCAGGGTGTTAAAATGGGTATTTACCCACCACTAATCTTCCTAGGTATCGGTGCTATGACTGACTTTGGTCCTCTAATTGCTAACCCTAAGTCATTCATCCTTGGTGCTGCTGCTCAGTTAGGTATTTTCTTCACATTCTTCGGTGCTATCTTCCTAGGCTTTACACAGGCTCAGGCAGGTTCAATCGGTATTATCGGTGGTGCCGACGGCCCTACTGCTATTTTCGTAACAAGTAAACTTGCTCCAGATCTATTAGGTCCTATCGCAGTTGCTGCTTACTCTTATATGGCACTGGTTCCTATTATTCAGCCACCTATTATGAAGGCTCTAACAACAAAGAAGGAAAGAGCAATCAAGATGTCTCAGTTAAGACCTGTTTCAAAGCTAGAGAAGATTATCTTCCCAATCGTTGTTATTGTTCTAGTAGCACTTCTACTACCTGATGCTGCTCCACTAGTTGGTATGCTAATGCTTGGTAACCTAATGAAAGAATCCGGTGTTGTTGACAGAATCGCAAAGACAGCTCAGAACGAACTAATGAATATCGTTACTATCTTCCTAGGTGTAACAGTTGGTGCTACTGCAACAGGTAAAGTTTTCCTACAGCTAAACACACTAAAGATTATTCTTCTAGGTCTAATCGCATTCTGTCTAGGTACAGCCGGTGGTGTTCTATTCGGTAAGCTAATGTGCGCAGCTACAAAGGGTAAGGTTAACCCACTAATTGGTTCTGCCGGTGTTTCTGCCGTTCCAATGGCTGCTCGTGTATCACAGAAGGTTGGTCAGCAAGAAAACCCAACAAACTATCTATTAATGCACGCTATGGGACCAAATGTAGCAGGTGTTATCGGTTCTGCTGTTGCAGCCGGTGTTCTGCTAAGTGTTATCCCTCACTAATTAATAAATGTAACCTAATTAATGCCTCAACTATGTTGAGGCATTTTTCTTTGTCAAATTATATTATTATTCCTATTAAGAATAATATTTATAGTTATATTTGTTAGAATGGTATAGATACAAAATAAATAATTTATAACAAAATATTTTTGTGCAACATTTATTAAATTATTTAGGGGAGGATTTCTCTTGTTCTATAAGGATTTTACAGTGTCATTTTTCTTGAAAATGATACGCAAACGAATTAAATTTATTGTTTTGCTAACTTTGGTAGGTGGCATACTTACTTTACTATATGCCAATTTCTTTATTACACCATCATATTCTGCTCAAGCAATGGTAATTGTTCAGAACTATACTGCAGCAGATGCAGCAGCAGATGCTGCTGAAGAGGCTGCCCAAAACGGTGTTACTGACCAAAGTCAGCAAGAAGATATTCAGGATACAACAAATGCAAAGATCTTCGATGATGGCAATGTTAAAATTTATGCCAGTGACCTTACTGCCTCATCAACACTTGCTCAGTATTGTACAATTCTTTTCAAGAATAATGTTGAAATTCAGAATATGCTTAACGGTTGTGGTATGGAAATTACTCAGGAACAAGAAAGTAACTTCCTATGGATTACAATGACTTCATCAAACCCTAAAATTGCTGCCGATACTTGTAATGCAGTTGTAAATAAAATCACAGGTACTAAGAATGAACAAGGTCTATTTGATGAAATTTTCTCAGCCGGTGGTGTAACTGCAGTTAAGTATGCATCAGTACCTTCAGCCAGTACATATCCAAACGTAAAGAACTATGCTCTTTATGGTCTAATTGGTGGACTTGCACTATCACTGGTTATTTCATTTATCCTTGAACTTGTTGACACAACAGTTAAGCATGATGATGATCTAAACAAAATGTACAAGATACCTGTATTTGGTGAAATAATGGACTTTGAACAGAATGGAGATGACACAGATGAAACTAAAAAGTAGAAACAGAAGAAAATCTGATAGTGGTTATTCTGTTGGTCATAGCCAAAGCTATATGGCAAATTCTGCTCAATCAGGTGACGCAGGTAAATTCGCTATTATTGAAGGCTATAAGATTGCAAGAACTAATATTCAGTTCTCACTTTCAGCAAGTAACGATAACTGTTTTGCAGTAACTTCTTGGAGCAAAGGTGAGGGTAAAAGTACCTCTACATCTAATATAGCTATTTCATTTGCTAAAATGGACAAAAAGGTTGTTTTACTTGATTGTGACCTTAGAAGACCTAACATTCACAATCTTCTAAAGATTGAGAATACTGCCGGTATGACATCTGTTTTGTGTAATGATAAAACATTTGACCAGGTAGTACAGAGAGAGGTTTTGCCTAATCTTGATGTACTTACAGTTGGTACAATACCACCAAACCCATCAGAACTTATCGGTTCAGACAATTTTGCTAACTTAATTAAAGAACTAAAGAAAAAGTATGATTATGTAATTATGGATACTGCTCCTATCGGTATTGTTACAGATGCTTTGCTTGTAAAGGACTTAGTAGCAGGTTACTTAATTGTTGTTCGTGAAGGTGTAACAACCCATGGTGATATTCAGAACTTTTTGAAAGCTATGGAAACCTCAGGTGCAAAACCTATGGGCTTCCTAAAGGTTGGTTGTGACCCTAGTGAAGGCAAAAGTGGCAAGTATAAGTACAAAAAGTACAATAGATACAACAAATATAACTCTTACGAATATTATAGATATTATTAATAATATATACCCTGCACATTGTTGCAGGGTGTTTTTTTGTAGATTATTAGCAAGAATTTGCAAGATTAAAAATAATACTTGCATTATTAATAAAATAGTATTAGAATAATAAAGTAAAATATAATATATTTGAAGGGGAATAGGTATGAATTATTCAGAAATGACAAAAGAACAACTTCTTAACGAAAAGTCTGCTCTGGAAAAACAGTATGAAGATTACAAAGCAATGAACTTAAATCTAGATATGTCAAGAGGTAAACCAAGCACAGAACAACTTAACATCTCTTCTCGTATCCTTGATATTCTTACATCAGATAGTGATTGTTCAACAGAAAAAGGTTTTGACTGCCGTAACTACGGTTTAATGGACGGTATCACAGAAATTAAGCCAATCTTTGCAAAGATGATGCAAGTTGACCCTGATATGATTATGGTTGGTGGTAACTCATCACTTAATATGATGTTTGATACAATTTCATTATTTATGACTAAGTCACCTGTAGAAGGTGAAAAGCCTTGGCTAGAAGTTAAGAACAGAAAGTTCTTATGTCCTGCTCCGGGTTATGATAGACACTTTGGCATTACAGAATACTTTGGTTTTGAAATGATTACAATTCCAATGACTAGTGAAGGTCCTGATATGGATATGATTGAAAAGCTAGTTGCTGAGGATGACTCAATCAAGGGTATTTGGTGTGTTCCTAAGTACAGTAACCCTCAGGGTATCACATATAGTGATGAAACAGTAAAGAGATTTGCTAACCTAAATCCTAAGGCAAAAGATTTCAGAATTTTCTGGGATGATGCTTACTGTGTTCATGATGTTACAGAAACTCCGGATAAGCTTATTTCCCTAATGGATGAATGTAAGAAGACAGGTAAAACAGATTTACCAATTATCTTCTGTTCAACTTCTAAGATTACTTTCCCAGGTAGTGGTGTTGCTGCTATGGCTGCTAATGAAAACAATATGAAAGTAATCAAGGAAAAATATAAATATCAGACAATCAGCTTTGATAAGGTTAATATGCTAAGACACATCCTATTCTTTAAGGATATTGATGGTGTTAAGGCTCATATGGATAAGCATAAGAGTATCCTAAAGCCTAAGTTTGATATTGTCCTAAAGCATTTAAAGGAAAGTGTAGGACCAACAGGTGTTGCAACTTGGTTTGAACCAAACGGTGGTTACTTTGTAGCAGTTGATGTTATGGAAGGTACTGCAAAGAAGGTTGTACAGCTTTGTAAAGAAGCCGGAGTTGTTCTAACAGGTGCCGGTGCAACATATCCATATGGCAATGACCCTAAGGATAGCAACATTAGAATTGCTCCATCATATCCAACACTTGATGAACTGGAAAAAGCAATGGAGATTTTCTGTGTAGCAACAAAACTTGCAGCAGTTAATAAAATTCTTGAAAATATGTAAATAAGATATTAATCAAATGTTACAGTATTTTAAATTATATTTATCTCTTTGCACAATAATTACTTAAATATTTGTGTTATATGACAAAATTATCTTTTATAAATATTAAATATTTGATGAATCATTGACTTTTTCACTAAATAAAAGTATAATTACTCTGTTGTGTTCTATCAGAATGTGGCAGAGTATTTTATTTGCCAACAGAATAGAATAAAAAAATATTGGAGGAAAAGGCATGAAAAGAATTCCAAAGCCTGCATTCTTCATTGTCGCAATTCTAATTTTACTGTTTAGCTATACAGCAATCTTTGGTGTATCTTATTACACAGGTGACGTAAAGCACACAGTTATAAAAGGTGTTAACGACATTAGATGGGGAATTGACATTCAGGGTGGCGTGGAAGCAACATTTGTTCCAGCCAACGGTAAAAAGGCCACTGACTCACAACTTGATTCAGCTAAGGCAATTATTGAAACTCGTATGGTTTCAAACGGTATCACAGATTACGAACTATATACTGATAGTGGTACAAGCAGTATTATTGTTCGTTTTCCATGGAAAGAAGACGAAAAAGATTTTGATGCAGAAAAATCAATTCAAGAAATTGGTTCTACTGCAAAACTAACTTTCCGTCCCGGTAACTCTCACAAAGATTCTTCTTTGGGAGCAGACGGTGAACCTGTTTACAAAACACCAACAGGTGACACTGAAACAGTCCTAATGGACGGTTCTCATGTTAAGGACACTTCTGTTGCTCAGAATACTGACGGTTCAGGTAACTATGTTGTTAACCTTGAATTTGACAGTGAAGGCACAAAGCAGTTTGCCGATATTACACAGAAGTATGTAAACCAAGTTGTTTCAATTTGGATGGATGATGAAATGCTTTCAGCTCCAACAATTAATGAAACAATTACAGGTGGTAAGGCTCAGATTTCCGGTAACTTTACTGTTGAATCAGCAACTAAACTTGCTAACCAGATTAAGGCCGGTGCTCTACCATTTGCTCTTGAAACAAAGTCAAATGGTAGTATCTCACCAACACTTGGTGATAACTCTCTAACAGCTATGGCAATTGCTGCAGTTATTGCTTTTGCAATTATTGCAATCTTTGTAATTCTAGTATATAGACTTCCTGGTGTAATTACAGTTATTGCTCTAATCGGTCAGATGGGTCTATCAGTAGCAGCAATCTCAAGATACTTTACAGTATTTAATTCCTTTACAATGACTTTACCTGGTATTGCCGGTATTATCTTGTCAATTGGTATGGGTGTTGATGCTAACATTATTACTGCTGAAAGAATTAAGGAAGAATTTAGAAATGGTAAGACACTTGACGGTGCAATTGACAGGGGTACTAAGAGTTCACTGTCAGCTATCGTCGATGGTAATATGACAGTTGTTATCGTTTCTATTATCCTACTACTTGTATTTGGTACTGCAAACATTCTATCATTTATGTTTGGTGCTTCCACAACAGGTACAATTTACGCATTTGGTTACACACTACTAATGGGTGTTATCTCTAACTTTATTATGGGTGTTCTACTTTCAAGAGTAATGCTAAAGAGTGTTGTAGGCTTTAAGTGTGTAAGAAAGAAATGGCTATTTGGAGGTGCAAAAAATAATGAAGAATAAGTTAGTTCGTTTTACTAAATTCAGTAAAGTATTTTTTGGCATCTCTTTGGGTATCATACTTATTGGTATCATCTGTAACTTTGTATTTGGCACTCAGCTTGATATTCAGTTCCGTGGTGGTTCTTACATTAAGTACTCTTACGTAGGCGATGTTGATACAGATAAGCTAAAGGATGTTATCCAGACAAATACTAAGCAAGAAGTTACAATGTCAATTAGCTCAGATATCCTTTCCAACTCTAAGAAGGGTGACGCTTATACAATCCGTGTTGAATTTGCCGGTACTAAGGCTATTTCAACTAATGAACAAAAGAAGTTAACACAGACAGTTCAGAAGGCTTTCCCTGATAACAACTTTAAGGTTCTTGAAGCATCAGCTATCGAAAGCTCAATGGGTTCTAAGTTCTTGCTAAAATGTTTAACAGCTGTTGCTATCGCAAGTATTCTTATGGTTCTATATGTTACAATCAGATTCCGTAAGATTGGTGGTCTGTCAGCCGGTGTTATGGCTCTTGTAGCTTTGTTCCATGATGTGGCTATGATTTACTTTATGTATGTAATTTTCCAGATGCCTATCGACTCAAACTTCATTGCCGTTGTTCTTATGATTTTGGGTTACTCACTTAACGATACAATCGTTATCTATGACCGTGTTCGTGAAGAACGCCGTAACTTTGGTGCTAAGGAAGACATTGGCTATGTATTCGATTACAGTGCAACTAAGGTTCTTAGAAGAACAATCTTTACTTCGCTAACAACACTTATGGCTATCGGTACAGTTCTTGTTGTTTCAATGATTTTCAACATCTCATCAGTTACAAGTTTCGCACTTCCAATGATGATTGGTGTTATCTCAGGTTGTTACAGTTCTGTATGTATCGCAGGTCCTCTATGGGTTATGTGGCAGAAACACAAGAAGAAAGCTAAGGCTAGTAAATAATTATTAATGCTTTACATATAAGGGTGGTTTTTGCCACCCTTATTTTATAATTATATGATTTTAAAGGTGGGTTGTTTTTGAAAAAGATTATTTCAATATTTCTTCTGTTCGTTGTGACTTTTGCTTTTTGCTCTTGTGGTGAGGTGGAAAGGTCAACAGGTAAAATTTCTGTAGTAACAACAATCTTCCCTTATTATGACTTTGCAAGAAGTGTATCAAAGGGTACTTGTGATGTTGATATGTTACTTAAACCGGGAAGTGATGTACATTCTTTTGAACCAACACCATCTGATATTCTAAAAATCAGAAATGCAGATTTGTTCATTTATAATGGTGGTGAAAGTGATGAATGGGTAGACTCTATTCTTGAGTCACTTGGAGATACTGACAAACCGGTTGTTATGAAAATGACCGATTATGTTAAGCCACTTACAGAAATGGATGCTGATCATCATGCTGAAGATGAAGAGGATGAACATATCTGGACAAGTCTTGATAATGCAAAAACTTTAGTTTCAAAAATCAGTGATGAGGTTTCTAAATTGGATTCAAAGAATAAATCAATTTATTATAGAAATGGTTTAGATTACATTGAGAAAATCAATAAAGTACAAAGTGAAATTGAAAATACTGTAAATTCCTCAAAAAGCAAAAAAATAGTTGTGGGGGATAGATTTCCACTTCTATATTTTGCAACAGAATTTTCTTTAGATTGGGAATGTGCTTTCCCCGGATGTAGTACAGAAACCGAACCTAGTTTGGATAGACTTTCAAAATTAACTGATACTATTGAAAAAGATAAAATAAAAACTATCCTAAAGCTGGAAATGTCTGAAAATAAAGTTGCAGACACTTTAGCTGATGAAACAAATACAAAGGTAAGAACATTTTATAGTGCAGAATCTGTTTCAAAAGAGGAATTTGCAAATAATATTACCTATGTTGACTTAATGGAAAGAAACAACAATGCTTTAAAGGAGGCACTCTCAAATGACACAAATTAAAGTTGAAAATGCTACTATGGGTTACGAGGGTGTACCTGTAATCAAAGACCTGTCATTTCAGATAAATGAGGGTGACTATGTTTGTATAGTTGGCGAAAACGGTAGTGGTAAAACAACCTTGATGAAAGGTATATTAGGACTAAACCCACCACTAAGGGGTTCAATCACTTATAACGGTCTTGATAAGAATGAAATAGGTTATCTTCCTCAAAAGAAAAATATCCAAAAGGATTTCCCTGCATCAGTTATGGAGGTTGTGCTTTCAGGTTGTATAAATCGAAAGTACCATATTTTCCATAACAAAAAGGATAAAGAAAATGCTGTTAGGCATTTACAAATGGTGAATATGCTTGACTACAAGAAACATTCATTTAGTCAGCTTTCAGGTGGTCAGCAACAGAGAATTTTACTTGCCAGAGCATTATGTGCTACAGAAAAGGTTATAGTACTTGATGAACCGGTAACAGGTCTTGACCCAATAGCTACTGCTGATATGTATTCACTTATTAAAGATATTAACCATAAAGGCATTACTGTAATTATGGTTACTCATGATATTAATATGGCAGTTAGACAAGCAAGTCATATTCTTCATATTTCTGCCGGAACAAACGGTACAAACTTCTTTGGTACTGCTCATCAGTATGTACACAGTAGTGTTGGAAGCAAATTCTTGCTTACTGAATGTCCTTGTGATGTTTGTACTCATAGTCATAATAAGGAGGCAAAGTAATGATAGAATTTTTCTCCTATGGTTTTATTGAAAGAGCAATGATTGTAGGTGCTTTAGTTTCTCTTTGTGCTGCACTTTTAGGTGCAATTCTTGTGCTAAAGCGTTACTCTATGATTGGTGACGGTCTTAGTCATGTTGGTTTTGGTGCAATAGCAATCGGTGCTGCTGCAAACTTAACACCAATGTATTTTGCTTTGCCAATGATGATTATTTCAGCATTTGTATTGCTAAAACTTTCTTCATCATCAAATAGCAAAATGAGTGGTGACTCTGCTATTGCTATTATCAGTTCATCGGCTTTGGCAATAGGCATCACAGTTTGTTCAGTAACAGGAATGAATAGTGACCTAAACAGTTATTTGTTTGGTTCAATCCTTGCAACAAGCAAAGAAGATGCAATTCTCGCAGTTGTCTTAGCAGTAATTATTATTGTTAGTTTCTTTATTTTCTACAACAAGATTTTTGCAGTAACATTTGATGATGACTTTGCAAAGGCAACAGGTACTCCTACAAATGTTTATAATATGGTTATTGCAGTCCTTACTGCTTTAACAATTGTAATCGGTATGAGAGTAATGGGTACACTACTGATTTCAGCACTTATTATTTTCCCATCATTAACATCAATGAGATTGTTTAGAAACTTTAAGGGTGTAATTATCAGTTCAGTTGTAATTTCACTGTTCTGTTTCTTTACCGGTATGATTGTTTCCTTTAATTTTGATACACCTACCGGTGCAACGGTTGTTTTAGTGAATTTAGCAATGTTCATTATTTTCTGGATAATTTCAAAAATTCTAAAAAGATAAAATTATTGCCCCTAGTTTTTAGGGGCGTTTTTGTTAAAAAATATTATCACCATATGGCAGTTCATTTGTGTATAGCACATTGAACTGCTTTTTTATTCTGTCATTTGCAGATAAATAATCTTCCTTACCATCCTCATTTGTGTATTCAGGTAACTGCTGAATGTCCATACTGATTTCATCAAGCAAAGAATGTTCCATTAGGTAGTTCAGTTTCTTTTCTTGCTTATCCCATTTTTTAATCAGTTCTTCACTAAGTTCTTTTGCTTTTTTATAGTCCTTGTTTTCCATAGCAATTCTGCTTTCTTCAATAGTTTTTGTGAAAGTATCTCTGCTATTTTTTATTGCGTAAATTTCAGTAAAACAAATGGCAAAAGCTATTGTAACAAGGACAGCAACCCACCATAACCGTTTCATTTAATCTCTCCTAATAATGTTGTATTCTTTCTTTCTGTTGGCAGTCATAATAAAAACATCTTCCAGTTTAATATGATTTTGTTTTAGAATTTTATCCACCCATTTAGTGTCAAGGTTGCAAAGCTCAAGTGAATTAGAAAGATACCTAGAGTCATTAATAACAACTGCCTCAATACCGGTATCTGGAATTTCAATGCCTAAGTCCTCAGCAGATGGTGTTCTTTTCTCAGGCTTTTCGAGTACACTGACATCACCGTTAGTTTCTACAATGCAGTACTGTACATCTTCAAGAGAAAATATACCTTGTTGTCTTAACTGTACACATAAGTCCTCAGTAGTCATCCTTAGCCTTCTAAGTTGATTTTGCAGTATTCTACCATCCTTTATTACCATTTCAGGTGAACCACATACAATTTTTCTGAACTTCCCACTTTTCAGCATAATAACGGAAAATACAATTTCAAGGGAAATAAGTATAAGTATAGGTACAATTCCTGAAACTAGAGGAGTGCTTGTGTTTTGCATAGGCATTACTGCAATGTCTGAAATTAGCAGAGTAATTACAAGTTCACTTGTCTGCATTTCCGAAAGTTGTCTTTTGCCCATTACACGCAATGAAAACATAATAAAAATATAAAGTATCACTGTTCTAATAATTGAAATTAACATATCATCACCATTAATAGTTTTTCTCAAATGGGTAAAATAATACATAAATGTATAATTTAAGAATTTTGTTCAACTATAATAATGGTGATTTTATGTTTAAAAGTTTGAAAGAAAATATAAATTATCTGCAAGATGTAACTTCTTCCTCGGCAGATTTTACGGTTAGAAAAATGAAGCTCAATGACGGTACATTTGTTGCAATTTTCACTATTGAGGGGATGGTAAATAAAGACGGTTTAACTTTAGCAGTATCAGACCCATTACTTTCTGCAACTATTCCGACCGGTGTAAATAAATATGAATTTATCAGGGATAGAGTGTTATCAACTCCTGAGATTATAGAGATAAATACCTTTGATGAACTATTAGACTTTTCAATGTCAGGCTTTGCAGTACTTGGTATAGACGGTTATGAAAAAATGCTTGTAATCGGTTTACAAGGCTTTTCATTTAGAAGTGTATCAGAACCATCTTCGGAAATGGTATTTAGAGGTAGCAGAGAGGGTTTTACAGAACCACTAAGAATCAATATGTCACTTATTCGCAGAAGAATGAAAAACCCTGACTTAGTGTTTCAGACAATGACAATAGGCAACCTTTCTAAAACTCAAATATGTTTGTGCTACCTAAAGTCAGCAGTTTCAAAATCAATACTTAATGAGCTAAAGAGAAGGCTAAATAATATTAACCTAGATACAGTTTTAGCATCAGGATATTTAGTTTCTTACTTAGGTGATGAAGATAAAAATACTTTGCTTTCTACAGTAGGAGTTACCGAAAGACCTGATACATTGTGTGGCAAAATAACTGAGGGTAGAATCGGTATTTTAGTAGATGGTACACCATCGGCAATACTTGTTCCACACTTGTTTATTGAGAATTTCCAAAGTTTTGATGACTATTCCAACAGACCTTACTTTGCATCATTTATTAGAATCTTAAAGTATCTGTCATTTCTATTTGCAATATATTTACCAAGCCTTTTTATAGCTATAACGGACTTTCACCCTGAGTATATACCGGTTGGTTTATTAACTCATATATCCGAGTCATTAGAAACCACACCTTTTCCTTTAATGCTGGAGGTAATGTTTGTTGCTTTCATGTATGAAGTTATGAGAGAGGCAGGGCTAAGACTGCCTAAACCATTAGGTCATGCAGTAGGTATTGTAGGTGCTTTGGTAATCGGTGAAACCGGTGTATCAGCCGGTTTAATTTGTCCTACAACATTGATAATAGTTGCCTTTTCAGCAATATGTTCATATGTTATTCCGGAACTTTACGGAACAATTACAGTAGTAAAATTTATTTATATTGTTATTTCAGGAATTTTCGGTGTAATAGGAATTATCCTTGCATCACTAATTGCAACAATTTCTGTATGTTCACTTAAAAGTTTTGGTGTGCCATATTTAGCACCCATAGTGCCGATTTCTAAAGGTATTATTTCCGACAATTTCATAAGGTCGGATTGGCATAGACTTACTAAACACAAAGTTAAGTTACAAAATATGGTAGGAGTTGATGATAAATTTGAAAAGTAAAATAAATGCCTTGCAGTTTTCTATATTACTTTCTCTTTCACTTTTATGTGGCGTTTCACTTTTGCCAAATTCTTTTTCTTGCTTTTCTATGATAATTTCTGTTATTATATCATTCTTGTTGCAAATACCCTCATTAGTAGCCTTTAGAAACAGTGATTTACCTATCCCAACATTTTTCAAGGTTGTTACAGCAGTATTTTCAATTTTAATTTCAGTAAGACTGATAAATACTTTTTCAGGCTTTTTTGTAACTTCAATCAATCCTACCCAATCAAGAATTTATATTTCAATTTTAATTACACTAGCATTAATTTATCCGGCACTAAAGGGAATAGAGTCAATCTCAAGAGGTAGTATAATCGGTGGATTTTTCTCATTAATTTCACTGATTCTCATAATGTTTTGTGTGCCATATACCGATATGTCAACTTTTAGTGACAGAGAGTCAACTCTAAAAATTATTGATGGTTTAAATTTATTATTTGTATTTGCACCACTTGTAGTTTCTTTTACATTTAATAAAAATTATAAAGGTAAGAAACTTAGGGCAAATTTACTTCCTTTTGCAATAGTTTCTTTGGTGATAGCACTATTAATGTGTTTTGTAAAGCTACTTAATATTTCTGAGTATAGCTATCCTTTATATACTCTATCAAAAATTTCCTTCAAAATGATACCTATGGGGCTGTCGGGACTTTTCCTTGTATTATCCTTAACTTGTATTTTCTTTGGAATTTTGTATTTTAATTTAGCAGTAAAGAATATAATGGATAACCACAGTAAAGTAATGTCATTAATATTTATTTTTGCAGTAATGATAGTTTCGGTATTAACAATTGCTTTGCCTAATGTGGGAAAAATAATTTTAAATAATTATTTTTTGCTTATTCTTTATCTAACTATTACTTTGCTAACACCGATTTTTGCAACAATAAAGGGGAAGAAAAATGTATAAGAAATTATTGTCAATTGTATTTTTATTGATTTTTCTATTTTCATTTACAGGGTGTGAAAGTAACGAAATTAATTTAAAGATTATTACAGATGGTATTGTAATCAAGGATGACAGTTTAATGCTAATAACCGATACCGGTAAAAAGCCCACAATATACAAAAGTCCATATAGAAATTTTAACGGTGCAGTAAAAGAAATTAAGAAAAAATATGACTTAACACCATTTCTATCCCATTCAAAAGTAGTGGTAATTTCAGCAGAAATCACAGTAAATGAACTTGCTCATTATATTGAAGAACTGAAAAAGTATTATCAAGTGCCACCTGATATAAAGGTAGCTTTAGCTGAGAATGAAACTATTGAAAAGATTGAGCAAGGAAAGCTGAGAATGAAAGAAGTGAATATTTATATAAAAAATTCATTTAAAGATGATAGTAGAATCTGCACCTATGAGAATAATCTATTAGGGCAAAAATTTCCTTTACTATACGAAAGTGACGGTAATGTTAACATAAAAAGAATAACAATTTAGTGAATATGTCCAAATTCTATTGATAAATTTTTAATACTAATGTGTTTATAATTCTTAATCAGCATTTAAAAATGCCGAAACATATAGTATAATAATGATGTATAATTATAAGTATAGAATTTTATCGAAAGGATTTTTATTATGGCAACTGAATATAAGGTTTCCCTTGATAAAGTTATCAAGGAACTATCACTAAAAACAGTTTATATGCCAGTTGATGCTAGTACAATCGACATTGTTTCTGCCGATATTGACCGTCCGGGACTAGAACTTACTGGCTATCTCGATTTCTTTGACTCAACAAGAATAATGATTTTAGGCTATACTGAATACAGTTACCTTAACCGTTTTGGTGCAGAACAACAGCACCATGTACTTAATGCTATTTTTTCACTTGGTCCACCTGCAGTTATTATTACTCGTGATATGCGACCATCAAACCCACTGCTGATTGCTGCCGAAGAATGTGGTGTGCCTATTTTGGTTACATCAGAAACAACCAGTGAACTTTCTGTAAATCTTATTTCATATCTTAACAATGTTCTTGCTCCAAGAATTACTCGTCATGGTGTTCTTGTGGAAGTATATGGTGAAGGTTGCTTAATTACCGGTGACAGTGGTGTTGGTAAAAGTGAAACTGCCATTGAACTTATTAAGCGTGGTCACAGACTTGTTGCTGATGATGCAGTTGAAATTCGCCGTACCTCGAAGAATACTTTAGTTGGTACTTCCCCTGAGAACATTCGTCACTTTATTGAACTTCGTGGTATCGGTATTATTAACGCAAGAAGAATCTTTGGTATGGGTGCTATCAAACAAAGTGAAAAGATTGATATGGTAATTAATATGGAACTATGGGACCCTAACAGAGCTTATGACAGAATGGGTCTTGACAGTGAGTACACCGAAATTTTAGGTGTTGATGTGCCTGTAACTACAATTCCTGTTCGTCCCGGTAGAAACCTATCTATGATTATTGAAGTAGCTGCTATGAACAACAGACAGAAGAAGATGGGTTATAATGCTGCTATGGAACTACTTGAGAACCTTGGTATGAGTGTTGAGGAAGAACATGTACAGAATATCAAGGTAGATGCAGGTTTGGGAGAATAAATAATTATTTTTATTTAACTTATGGAGATTTATATGGAGAACTTACTTTCTTTTCTAAAAGAAAAAAACATTGAATATATTTGTAATGAACCTATGAAAAATCACACTACCTTTAAAGTAGGTGGCAATGCTGAATTTTTCGTTAAAGTAAAAAGTGTTGATGAACTTTCTGCTTTAATTAAGTTTATTACCCAGAACAACATTCCCTATTTTATCCTTGGTAAAGGTAGCAACTTGCTTGTTTCTGATGAGGGTATTAAGGGTGTTGTAATTATCCTTGATGGTGACTTTGAAAAGGTTGAAGTAAATGATGAAACTATCACTGCCGGAGCAGGTGCTTCACTAACAAAAATGTGCAGAACTGCCCTAGACAATAGCCTTTCAGGACTTGAATTTGCTTATGGAATTCCGGGTTCAGTCGGTGGTGCAGTGTTTATGAATGCCGGTGCTTATGGTGGAGAAATGAAGGACTGTATTGTGTCAGTTGATTACATAACTCCTAAGGGTGAAATTGGCACATATAGCCTTGATGACCTGAAGCTAGGTTATAGAACTTCAATCTTTAAATCTAACAAAAATATTGTGGTAGGTTGTACAGTTTCTCTTAATAAAGCCGATAAAGAAGAAATTAAAGAAAAAATGACTGACCTACTTGGCAGAAGAAAGTCAAAGCAACCTATTGAATATCCATCAGCAGGTAGTACGTTTAAAAGACCTGTAGGTAACTTTGCCGGTACACTTATTGAGTCTTGTGGTCTAAAAGGCTATACAGTGGGTGGTGCTCAAGTTTCTGAGAAACATGCCGGTTTTGTAATTAATATTGGAAATGCTACTTCTAAGGATATTAATACATTAATTGAAGATGTACAAAAAATAGTAAAAGAAAAAACAGGTTACTTTCTTGAAACAGAGGTGATCAGACTATAATGGAACTTTTAATAATTTCAGGTATGTCAGGTGCCGGTAAATCAACTGCACTAAGAGCAGTTGAAGATATTGGATATTTCTGTGTAGATAATATGCCACCAATGTTACTTGGAACTTTCTATGATTTATGCGAACAGTCAACTGATGCCCGAATGAAGAAATGTGCAGTTGTTATTGATGTTCGTAGTGTATCAGCTATGACAAATCTATATGATGAAATCAAGGCTAACTCCCATCACGGCAGAAAGTTTAAGGTGCTTTTCCTTGATGCAAAGACAGAAACATTAATCACCAGATATAAAGAAACAAGAAGAAGTCACCCATTAGCTGACTTTGTTCCTGACCGTTCTGTTGAAAAGGCAGTTAAGAAAGAAAAGGAACTTATGGGTATCCTAAAGGCTCATTCCGACTATGTTATTGACACAACATATATGTCACTAAAGCAACTTAGAGAAAGAGTAACAGGACTTTTCTCAACAAGTATTACAGACTCAATGAAGGTTACCGTAATGTCTTTTGGATTTAAGTACGGTATCCCTCTAGAGGCTGATATTGTGTTCGACGCAAGATGTCTTATCAACCCTTATTATGTACCTGAACTAAAGCAACTTACAGGTCTTGATAAGGAGGTTAGGGACTATGTAATGGCATCTGAGGATAGTGTAACCTTCCTTGAAAAGATACTTAATATGCTGGATTTTTCTTTGCCACTTTACAAAAAGGAAGGTAAAAGTGAACTTGTAATTGCAGTAGGTTGTACAGGAGGTAAGCACCGTTCTGTTACTTTAGCAAGAAAGATTCACCACCACCTTCACGAAAAAGGCTATTCAGTAACAATAGCCCATAGAGATATTACTAAACAGTAAGGATGATACAAAATGTCATTTTCTTATGATACAAAAAAAGAATTGACTGAAATTGTACCGGAAATAAATAGTCTTTCTTTAGCACAATGCTACGGTATGTTGCTTTTTGCTAAGAAGTTTACCTACAATGAACTTGTGTTTACAACAGAAAATAAATATGTTTGTGACAATTTATCAAACCTATTGACTATCCTATATACGCCTATGATTGAAAAGACTTCAGGGCTAAGGGTTCGTAATTCTAAGAATCCTTTAATTACAGTAAAGTTGCCTAATGAGGATGATTGCAATAGGATTTTTGAAAGTTTTGGTTATTCTAAAAAAGATGTTTCACTAAGACTTAACAGAGCAAATATATCAGAAGAAGGACAGATTTCAGCATTTTTAAGAGGTGCATTTCTTTCTTGTGGTAGTGTAACAAACCCTGAAAAGGGTTACCACCTAGAGTTTAAAGTACCTTTTAGAAATCTTGCAAATGATTTACTTACTTTGCTTTGTGAAATTGAGGAGTGCAACTTAACCCCAAAGTCTGTTACAAGGCAAGGTTACTTTATTGTGTATTTTAAGGACTCTGAACAAATAGCAGATTTTCTTGCTTATATCGGAGCATATTCCAGCTCAATGAATATAATTAATACAAAAATCACTAAGCAAGTTAAGAACAATGCAGTTCGTAAGGTAAATTCCGAAATACATAATATTAATAAAACAGCAGAAGCATCTGCTAAACAAATTAATGCAATTAAAAAGATAATGAAATGCGATAATATATATAATTCTCTTTCACCGGAATTAAAGGAAATTGCACAGTTAAGGCTTGATAATCCGGAACTTTCTTTACGAGCATTAGGAGAATTAACAAGTGACAAGGTTAGTCGTAGTGGTGTAAACCATAGATTAAAGAAACTTATGTCATATATAGATGAGGTATAGTATGAGTAGTGAACTAACAATAGAAGAATTAACTGCTAAATTAAAATCCCAACTTGCTAAACTGGAGGATAATTCTATCCCACTAAATGAAGCAATGGAAGTATATAGAGAGGCAGCAATTACACTTGAACAGTGTTATGATTCTCTTGATAAAGCAAAAGGTCACCTTTCAGATATTAATGAAGAAATTGACAAATTGCGTATGAAACGAGATGAACTGTAATGAACTATTTAGAATTAATAGAAAATAAACTGAAAACATATTTTCCACAAGGTAAGGAAAAGGACTCTCTAATTGAAAAAATCCTTATTGACTCAATGGAATATTCATTAGAAGCCGGTGGTAAGCGTATCAGACCAACATTAACTTTAATTTTTAGTGAAGTTTGTGGTGGTACTATAGAACAGGCTTTGCCTTTTGCTTGTGGAATTGAAATGATACATACATATTCACTGATACATGATGATTTACCTTGTATGGATGATGATGATTTAAGAAGAGGAAAACCGTCAAATCATAAGGTTTATGGTGAAGATATAGCATTACTTGCAGGGGATGCATTACTTACAAATGCATTTGCAACTGTACTTTCAGAAGAGGCAGTTTCCCTGGTAGGTGGAGAAAAGTCAGCAAAGTGTGGTAGAATTTTAGCTACACTTTCAGGTATGACAGGTATGGTTGGTGGTCAAGTTATTGACCTACAGTCTGAGGGTAAGAAAGTACCTATTGATACTATCAGACAAATGCACCTAAAGAAAACTTCAGCACTGATTAAATGTGCTTGTATGATGGGTGCAGTAGTTGGCAGTAACAATGAAGAATATATCAAAATTGCCGAAACATATGGTGAGAACCTAGGCTTGGCTTTTCAGATTATGGATGATATTCTTGATGTCGTCAGTGATGAAAAGTCCCTTGGTAAGCCAATCGGCAGTGATGCAGAAAATGAAAAATCAACTTTTGTAACACTTCTTGGACTTGATAAGTGTTATGAACTTGTAAATGAATATACTGAAAAAGCCATCAAATCCCTTGATGGTATCAACGGAGATACCACTCAGTTAAAGGCTCTTGCAGTAAAAATGTCAGAAAGAAAGAACTAATCATTAGACTTAGTTCAGAGTAAGGAAATGTCAGATTTTAAGATTCTATCTCAACTTAATTCTCCGGAAGATTTACGGAAACTACCGGAAGAGGAGTTACCGGAACTTTGTAGTGAGATAAGAGAAAAGTTAATAGAAGTAGTGTCTGTAAATGGAGGTCACCTTGCCTCTAATTTAGGTGTAGTTGAGCTAACAGTAGCATTGCACAAGACTTTCAAAACTCCACATGATAGCATAGTTTGGGATGTAGGTCATCAGTCCTATACCCACAAAATGCTAACCGGTAGATTTGACAAAATTGACACAATACGCAAAAAGGGAGGACTTTCAGGTTTCCCTAAGCGTAGCGAAAGTAAATATGATGAATTTAATGCAGGTCACAGTAGCACCTCAATTTCTGCCGCTTTAGGTATAAGTGAGGCTAAGAAAATCAAAGGTGATAAGTCCTATACTGTTGCAGTAATAGGGGATGCTTCTTTTACAGGTGGTATGTCCCTTGAAGGCTTTAACAATGCCGGTAGATACGCAAAGAGATTTATTGTTGTGCTTAATGACAACAAAATGTCTATCAGTAAAAATGTAGGTGCTTTTGCAAAATATCTTACTAAAGTTAGGGTGAACCCTTGGTATCTTAGAGTGAAGAATAAACTTGAAAGAATTTTCCTAAAGATACCACTATTGGGCAGTTTAGCACTAAAGGTTATTCAAAGGTCAACGAGAAATGTTAAGCGTATGGCTTATAAGAATACTATGTTTGAGAACTTTGGTTTTACCTATTTTGGACCGATTGACGGTCACAATATTGAAGATATGTCAAATGCTTTTGAGGCGGCAAAAAAGGTAAATGGTCCTGTACTTGTTCATGTTGTTACCAAAAAGGGTAAAGGTTATGAATATGCCGAGAAAGACCCTAAGACTTTCCATGGTATCAATAAGTTTAATATTGAAACAGGTGAGTCACCACAAAGCAAAGAAAGTTTTTCTTCTGTATTTGGCGAGTATATGTGTGATATTGCCCAAAATGATAGGAGAATTTGTGGCATTACAGCAGCAATGGGTCCCGGTGTTGGTTTAGATAAATTTGCAGAACTATATAAGGAAAGATTTTTTGATGTTGGTATTGCAGAGCAACACGCAGTAACCTTTGCCGGTGGACTTTCAGCAAAAGGTATGGTACCTGTTTTTGCAGTGTACAGTACATTTTTGCAGAGAGCATATGACCAGCTACTTCACGATGTAGCAATGCAAAAACTTCATGTAGTTATCGGTATAGACAGAGCCGGTATTGTTGGTGATGATGGTGAAACTCACCAAGGTGTGTTTGATGTTTCAATGCTAAATTCATTTCCAAATACTACTATTTATTCGCCTTGTTACTTTGAGGGATTGAAGAAAGCACTTAACCAAGCAGTTTATCACACAGATAGTTTGGTAGCAGTCAGATACCCTAGAGGTGGAGAACTTTATAGACCAAAGGATTACACAGAGGTTTCGGTTGACTTTGACTTTTATGGTGATTTATCAAGTGATACTTTAATTGTAACTTACGGTAGACTTTTCTCCAACTGTTGCAAAGCACTTGAAATTCTAAAAGAAAAGGGCAAGAAAATCTGTATCCTTAAACTTAACAGAATCAAACCTTTACCTCTTGATGCAGTAAAGGCATCAATGAAATTTAAGAATATTTATTTTTATGAAGAAGGTATGTACAATGGCAGTATTGCCTGTAGTTTCAACTCAGAACTTTCTGAACTTGACTACAAAGGCAACCTAAAGATTATAGCCATTGACGATAAATTTGTAACCCATCAAACAGTAAATGAAGCACTAAAGGAACTTCATTTTGACAGCGAAAGTATAGCAAAGGAAATATTAGAGGATAAATGAAAAAGCGATTAGATGTTTTAGTATATGAAAAAGGTTTTTGTGAGTCACGAGAAAAAGCAAAGGCAATTATAATGTCCGGCATTGTGTATGTGGATAATCAGAAAGCAGATAAATGTGGCACACAGTATGATGAAAAATGTAATATTGAAGTTAGAGGAAACACTTTAAAGTATGTGTCAAGAGGGGGTCTAAAGCTAGAGAAAGCTATGGAAAACTTCGACCTAACTTTAAAAGACAAAATCACTATGGATATTGGTGCATCAACAGGTGGCTTTACCGATTGTATGCTACAGAATGGTGCAAAAAAGGTGTATTCTATTGATGTCGGTTACGGTCAACTTGCATGGAAACTCCGTTCCGATGAACGAGTAGTAAACCTAGAGAGAACTAACTTTAGAAATGTTACCCATGAACAAGTACCGGATGACATTGACTTTTTCTCGATAGATGTTTCATTTATTTCACTAAAACTACTTTTACCTGTAGCAAGAAACTTGCTAACAGATAACGGTGAAGCAGTATGCTTAATCAAACCACAGTTTGAAGCAGGTAGAGAAAATGTAGGCAAGAAAGGTGTTGTTCGTGACCCAAAGGTTCACGAAAATGTTGTAACAGATATTATGGATTTTTGCCTTAATAACGGTTACTCAGTACTTAACCTGGATTTTTCACCGGTAAAAGGACCTGAGGGAAATATTGAATATCTAATACACCTAAGAAAATCCGATAAACCGGAACTTTTAACTGATGTAAATCCAAAAGAATTAGTAGAAAAATCACACTCTATACTTTCCAAGTAAAAGAAAATAGGTGGTAATATGAACATTTGTTTAAAGGTAAATACCGACAAAGGTCATGCAGTAAAATGTGCAAAAGAAATTATAACTTTGCTTACTGAATATGGTGCAACAATTCTTATGAAAAGAGATGCAAAAGAACATTTTGAGTCTTTTAAGGATATTATATACTACAAAAGTGATAATGAATTGTTCGCTAATGCCGATAAGGCAGTAACAGTAGGTGGTGACGGAACAATCATCCACAATGCCCGTCATGCAGCAGAAAATAATATTCCGTTAATCGGTGTAAATTGTGGTCATTTAGGTTTTGCAGCAGAAATTGAACCGGAAGAAGTCAGCGAACTAAAAAGACTTTTAACTGATGACTACACAACAGATGAAAGAATGGTTATTGAAGTTTCTGTTGTAAAAGAAACCAGTACAAAGACTTTCTCTTGCATTAATGATGCAGTTATTTCAAGAGGTCAGCTTTCAAGAATTATTGATTTAAACCTATATGTTGATGGTGAGAAGGCAACGCATTATAGTGCTGATGGTCTAATCTTTGCAACACCAACAGGCAGTACAGCCTATTCACTTTCAGCAGGTGGTCCTGTTGTTGAACCAACAATGAGTTGTGTTGTACTTACTCCGATTTGCCCACATTCACTTGTTGACAGAACAGTTATTTTTAACGGTAATTCTGTACTTTCTGTTTATTCCGAAAGTTACGGTACCAGCGAAAGTTACCTTACTATTGACGGACAAATTGTAATACCACTTTCAAGTAGAGATAAAGTAATTATCAAGAAATCACCTTACATATTAAAGATGATTTCATTTAAGAATAAGAATTTTTACCGTAGAGTTAGCGAAAAGCTAAAGGAGCGTGATGACTAGTGAAATTACGCAGACATGAGGCTATTATTGACCTTGTAAATAACCAAGATATTAATACCCAAGAGGAACTTATGGAGAACTTGCAGAAACAAGGTTTCAAGGTTACTCAAGCTACAGTTTCCAGGGATATTAAAGAATTGAGAATTTTCAAAGCACTGGGAAAAGACGGTAAGTATCGTTACTCAACAGGTGGCAGAAATGCCCTTGACAAAACAAGTGGTTTTGAAAGCCTGTTTGCTTCTTCTGTTGAAGAAGTGGATAGTGCAGAGAATATTGTAGTTATAAAAACTATGACAGGTATGGCACAAGCTGTTTGTATGTCTCTTGACAATATTGATTTTGAAAATATTGTGGGTACTATTGCAGGTGACGATACAATTTTTGTTTTGTGCAGAAACCTAAAAGCAACGGAAGAAATGCTTAATAAATTCAGAAAATTAATTTAAGGAGAAACTTTTTCTATGCTCAGCACCCTTTATATAGAAAACATAGCAGTTATAGAAAAAACAAATATAGATTTTACAAAAGGACTAAATGTACTAACCGGTGAAACCGGTGCAGGTAAAAGTATCATTATTGATTCTATCAATGCAGTAACAGGTCACAGAACAAGTAAGGATATTATCCGAACAGGAAGTGACAGTGCATTTGTTTCTGCTACCTTTACAAATATTTCCAAGGAAATTAAGGAAAAAGTAATTGACCTAGGTTTTCAGGTTGATGATGATACCTTAATTCTTAGCAGAGAACTTTCTCTAAACGGCAGAAATACTTGTAGAATCAACGATAGACCTACTACTGTTTCTACATTAAAAGAAATCGGTATTGAGCTTATCAATATTCATGGTCAGCATGAAAGTTTAGAATTAATGTCACCTGAGTCACATATAAATTATATTGACAATTTTGCAGAACTTTCTTCTGTAATTGATGACTATAATGTTTCTTTTAAAGAATTAAAAAAGCTAAATAAACTCCTTAAAGAAAATGGTGGAGATGAAAGTCAGCGACTTTATGAAATAGATTTATTGACCTTCCAAGTTGATGAAATCAACAATGCATCTTTAACTGTAGGTGAGGAGGAAGAACTCCAAAACGAAAAGAAGTTACTCCAAAATAGCGAGAAAATTCGCCAATATCTGGATAAGTCAAAGTCAATTTTATCAGGATATAATGGTGGAAACGCTTGTGAAATGGTTGATGAGGCAAGTACAAACCTTATTAAAGCATCAAACTTTCTTGAAGAGGCTGAGGATGTCAGTAATCGACTAAGTGACCTTTCATATGCACTACAGGATATTTCAGCAGAAATTTCCGACTTAATAGATGAACTTGAGTTTAACCCATCAAGACTGGAAGAAATTGAAATAAGACTTGATGAAATATATAAATTAAAGCGTAAATACGGCAACTCTATTGAAGAAATTTTAGAGTATGGTGAAAATGCTCAGAAGAAACTTACAAAACTTCTAAACTACGATAAAGATATGGCTGAGGCTAAAGAACAGTATGAAAAGCTATATGATATTACTTTAGAAAAAGCTGAGAATTTAACTTCTTTGCGTAAAAAAGCAGGTAAGAAATTTTCTCATAGAGTTGAAGAAGAAATGAAATTCCTTGATATGCCAAATGTAAGAATTACAGTTAGCATAGAGCAAAGTCCACTTTACTCAAAGGGTAAGGATAAAGTAGAAATATTAATTTCGGCAAATCCCGGAGAAACACCAAAACCGGTTTCTAAGATTGCATCCGGTGGTGAACTTTCCAGAATGATGTTGGCTATTAAAACTGTTTTATCGGAAAGTGATACAATAGATACTTTAATTTTTGATGAAGTAGATACAGGTATCTCAGGTAAAGCATCACGAAAAGTAGGACTAAAGCTAAAGGAAGTTTCCAAAAATAGACAGGTTATCTGTGTAACTCATCAGGTGCAGATTGCTTCCTTAGCAGATAACCATAATTTAATTAGAAAGAATGTTAAGGGTGACAGAACCTTTACAGATGTTATTACCCTAGATTACAACGGCAGAATCGAAGAACTTGCCAGAATTATGGGTGGTATAGAAATAACAGAAAATACAAAGAAATTAGCAGAAGAAATGCTAAATAATAATTGAGGTAATTATGAAAGTTTGGTCAGTTGCAAAAGTGAATAAAGAAAGGGCAATAGCTATGGCTAATAAGCTAGAAATCCCACCACTTCTTGCAATGATGCTGGATATTCGTGGAATTACCAAGGAAGAAGATGTTATTAATTTTCTTCAGGAGAATAAAGAATTTTCTGACCCATTCCTTATGAAAGATATGGACAAAGCTGTTGAAAGAATAACTACAGCAGTAGAAAACGGTGAGAAAATCTGTGTCTATGGTGACTATGATGCCGATGGTGTAACAAGTACTTCACTACTTTACAGTTACCTTAGGGATAGCTTAGGTGCTGATGTAATGTTCTATATTCCTACTCGTACAGGAGAGGGATACGGAATGAATAAGGGTGCAGTTGATAAGATTCATTCTTTAGGTGTTACCCTTATTATTACAGTTGATAACGGTATCTCAGCAAGAGAAGAAATTGACTATGCAAATTCTTTAGGCATAGATACAGTAATAACCGACCACCATATGCCTTCAGGTGCAATTCCAAAGGCAGTAGCAGTAGTTAATGCCCACCAACAGGATGACAAAAGTCCATTTAAGGACTTTTCAGGTGTTGGTGTAGCCTTTAAACTTGTAATGGCTATTGAGGGTGAATATGCCGATGTTGACAGTCTACTTGAAAATTTTAGCGACATAGCAACCTTAGGTACAATAGGTGATATTGTTCCTTTAGTTGGTGAAAATCGTACTTTAGTTAAGAACGGTTTAAGACATATTCAAAATAGCGACAGAATAGGCATTAATGCTATGAAACAAGAGTCAGGCATTGCTGAGAAAGAAATAAATTCAAGCAATGTTGCATTTACTTTAGTTCCTAGGATAAATGCAGGTGGTAGGCTTGGCTCATCAGAAAAAAGTGTAAACCTACTTCTAACAGAAGATGAAGATGAGGCAGTTACCATTGCCGATAAATTGGGAATGGATAACAGAGAAAGACAAAGTATAGAGAAAGAAATTCTTGCTTCAATTGATGAAGAAGTAAGGAGAACTCCCAACATTGTAAATGACAAAATTTTAGTTTTTGCCGGAAGAGGTTGGCACCAAGGTGTTGTTGGTATAGCAGCCTCTAGAATAAAAGATATTTACGACAAACCAACAATTATTATCGGTATTGATGATGATGGTGTAGCAAGAGGCAGTGGCAGAAGTGTAGAGGGCTTTTCCCTATGTGATGCAGTTTTTGCCTGTAGTGAACACCTTACTCATTATGGTGGCCACCCTATGGCAGTAGGTATCAGCTTAGAAAAAGAAAAAATCAATGATTTTAGAAAAGCTATTAATGCCTATTGCAAAGATATAAAAATGCCTTATAATATATTACATATAGATTGTAAGCTAAATCCTAATCAGCTTGATTTGTCAATACTTGATTGTTTAAGCTATATTGAGCCTTGTGGTGCAAGTAACCCTTCACCGATTTTCGGTTTATATAATATGACCATTATTGCAACCAAAGAAATTGGTAACGGCAAGCATATGCGTATTACTCTTTCCAGGGGACAAGGACAAGTACCTGTATATGCAGTGTATTTTAATCACAATTTTCAATCTTGTTCATATAGAAACGGTGATATAGTTGATGTGGCAGTAAGCCTTGACAGAAACATATATAACGGTCAAGAAAATTTAAGTGTTATTATTAAGGATATTAAGTATAGCCAAAGCAACAATGAAGAACTTATTGATAGCGAAAGAATTTTTGATAAATTCGCTAAAAGGTATAAACTTACTAAAAATGAAGTAATGTCAATTCTTCCAACAAGAAATGACTTTGCCTATGTATATAGATTTTTAAAACAGAATAAAGGCTTTATCTATGGTGAATATGCTCTAGTTAATGCCCTAAATTACAAGATTTCTATGGGTAAACTTATTGTTATTCTTTATTCAATGAAGGAACTTGGCTTAATAAATTGGCAACAAGGACTTTACCAAAGTATCGTTGAAATGAAAGAAAGCGGCAAGGTAAACCTAGAAGATTCTGTTTTTATCAAAAAACTTAAGGAGGGAATATAAATGGTTGAACATTATCCAAATTATCAGGACTTTAATGACTTAGTTGAACTTATCAATAATAGTGAAAATGACTTTGATTTACAGTTAGTTCAAAAGGCATACTTATTGGCTCGTTCAGCTCATAAAGACCAAAGGAGAGTTTCAGGTGTACCATATATTCTTCATCCAACATCAGTTGCTTGTATTTTGGTTCAGATGGGTATGGATACAGAGTCTGTTGTAGCTGCTTTGCTACATGATGTTGTAGAAGATACCGATATTGAACTTGATGAAATAAAGAAGAAGTTTGGTGAAACAGTAGCAGAAATTGTTGACGGTGTAACTAAACTTTCCAAGATTACATATTCTAATCGTGAGGAACGACAAGCTGAGAACTTGCGTAAAATGCTAATAGCTATGAGTAACGATATTAGAGTTATTATCGTAAAATTAGCCGATAGACTTCATAACTTGCGTACTATTGATGTTATGAGACCTCAGAAACAAAGGGATAAAGCCCTAGAAGTTATGGAGGTTTTTGCTCCGATTGCTCACCGTTTAGGTATGAAAGCAATGAAAGAACAACTGGAAGATATTTCTATCAGAATTCTTGACCCTGTAGGTTATGAAGAAATTGAAAATGACCTACAACTAAAGAAAGAAGAAAGAGATAAATTCATAGAAAAAATTAAACATGAAATCACCGAAAGAATAGGTGATACTGTTAAGCATATTTATGTTACAGGTAGAGTAAAGTCTATTAACTCAATCTACCGTAAAACCTTTATGAAAGGTAAAACAATGGACGAAATCTATGATGTATTTGCAGTTAGAGTTATTGTAGATTCTGTCCTTGATTGTTACAATGTTCTTGGTGTTGTACACGATATTTATCAGCCTTTGCCTAATAGATTTAAGGACTATATCAGTACACCTAAGAAGAATATGTATCAGTCACTTCACACTACTGTTATCGGTAAAGACGGTGTGCCTTTTGAAGTACAAATCCGTACTTGGGAAATGCACTATGCTGCTGAATATGGTATTGCTGCCCACTGGAAGTATAAGCTGGGCTTAGGTCCGGGTAAAAGTGACAAAAAGGCTATGCAAGAACAAATTGAGTCCTTGCGTAGAACTATCGAAAACCAAATTCAGTCGGAAGATGCAACAGATATTATTAAGAATATCAAGAATGACCTTAGCCAAGATGAAGTATTTGTATTTACTCCAAAGGGTGACTTAATGAACTTACCTAACGGCTCTACTGTTATTGACTTAGCATATGCAATTCATACAGAAGTTGGTAACAGAATGATTGGTGCTAAGGTTGACAGAAGGATTGTACCTATTGACTATAAGTTAAAGAATGGCGAAATTGTTGAGATTATCACCCAAAAGGAAGGTTCAGGACCTAAGAGAGATTGGCTGAATATTGTCAAAACTTCTGAAGCCAGAACCAAGATTAGACAGTGGTTTAAGCGTGAAAAGCGTGATGAAAATATTGTTGAGGGTAAGTCTATGCTTGAGTCAGAACTTAAGAAGTCCGGACTTTACTTTAACGATAGTGATGTGGAAGATATTTTCCCTAAAATTTATTCTAAGCAACATTGTAATAACCTAGAAGATTTCTATGCTGCCATTGGTTATGGTGGTATTCAAATCTGGAAGATTATGCCTAGAATTAAGGAAGAATATCAGAAGAAGTACGAAAAGAAAGTTGAAGAATTTGTCCCACCTAAAGAAATTCCAAAACCAAGAAAAGCATCTTCAGGTGTTATAATTCAGGGTATGGACGATTGTTTGATTAAGTTTTCTAAGTGTTGTAACCCACTACCGGGGGACGATATTATCGGTTTCATAACCAGAGGTTATGGTGTTTCTATCCACAAAAAGGAATGTACAAATGTTCCTAAAGATATAGAACACTGTGCTGAACCGGAAAGATGGGTAAAAGCAACTTGGATTGATAATGTGGAAGATAGCTACCGTAGTACACTCGAAATTGTTGCTACTGACCGTACAGGCCTACTTGCCGATGTTACTATTAAGCTATCGCAAATGCATATTTTCATTCGTAACTTAACTTCAAGAGAAGCAAAAAACGGCAATGCAGTTGTAATTGCCACAATAGATACAAACGGTATTGACCACCTAAAGGGTGTTATGACTCATTTAGGCAGTATTAACGGTATAATTTCCGTAACAAGAATATAGGAGAATAGAATTTTTATGAGAGCAGTATTACAGAGAGTAAAGGATGCAAGTGTTACAATAGACGGTGAAGTAAAAGGAAAGTGCAGTAACGGTTTCCTAATTTTACTTGGTGTTAAAGCAGGTGACAGTGAGAAAGAGGCTGATTTTCTGGCAAAGAAAATCGCTAACCTTAGAGTTTTTACAGATGAAAATGACAAGATGAATCTTTCTTTACTTGATATTAATGGTGAAACATTGGTAATCTCAAACTTTACTTTATATGCAGATTGCTCCCATGGTCGCAGACCGAATTTCCTTAATGCAGAAAAGCCTGATAAAGCAAATGCACTTTATGAGTATTTTTGTGATAAGCTGCATACAGAGGGTATCTCTGTTGTAGAAAAAGGTGAATTTGGTGCTGATATGAAAGTTAGTCTTTTAAATGACGGACCTGTTACAATAATTTTAGATACAGAGGAAATAATGAAATGATAGAATTAAAGCAGTATGTAGTTAGTATAATGGGTACAAATTCTTTTCTTCTTATGGATAAAGATACAAAGGCTCTTGCCTTAGTTGACCCGGGAGAATTTTCTGAAGAAATTTTAAATGATATACATTCTTTAGGTGATGATTTGCAGATGATTTTGCTTACTCATGGTCATTTTGACCATATCGGTGGTGTAGCGAGTTTCCTAAGATTGTTTCCAAATGTAAAGGTGTATGTTGGTGAAAAAGATGTTGAATGTATCAATGATGATAAACTGAACCTTAGTGCAAAAATGGGAAGAACCGTAGTGGAAAAATTCCCTACAATCCCACTAAAGGATAATGAGGAAATTTCTTTAGGCAATACTAAAATCAAGTTTATTGAAACTCCAGGTCATACAGAGGGTAGTGGTTGTTACATCTTTGATGACAAAATTCTTTCAGGTGATACAGTATTTTGTGAATCATGTGGCAGAACTGATTTTCCAAACGGTTCATCAGCAAAGATGATAAAAAGCCTTAGAAAGATTGCAGAAATAGAGGGTAAATACACAATTTATCCGGGTCACGAAATGAATACAACACTTTCTCATGAGAAGAAATACAACCCTTATATGATGAGTAACTATGAAGATATATATTAAGAACCACCCTTTTCATTATGAAATTGAGAATATCACGAGATTATTCTTTCCGTATGAAAAGTTACAGGTAGTAAAATTTAATGATAATGAAATAACTGAATATGAAAGTCCGTATATTTTAACAGAAATTAATGACGAAATTTCTGTTACAGTAAATTTTAAGAACTTTCAGAAAAGTGAAACAACTGATAAGACAGAAGATGAAAAAGAGAATGAAAGATTAATTTCAAGTGTTCTTTATAATCTTCTCACAGAATATACAGGTATCAAAATGCCTTGGGGTATGATTACAGGTATTAGACCGGTAAAGTATTTTAGAAATTTAAAGGAAGATTATTCAGAAGAACATGCAGAGAAATATTTCAAAAATTCTTATTTTGTAAGTGATGAAAAGATTAACCTTGCAAAAATTACCGAAAAGTATGAAAAAGATATTATTAATTCTTCTAAAGAAAATTCATTTTCCCTTTATGTTTCAATTCCTTTTTGTCCTTCAAGATGCAGTTACTGTAGCTTTGTTTCTCAATCAGTTGCAAGAACAAAACATTTAATAGAACCTTATGTTGATTTACTTTGTAAAGAAATTGAATATACCGGTAATATAGCAAAGGAAAATAATTTGCACCTGGAAACTGTGTATATCGGTGGTGGTACACCAACAACACTTAACCCTAATCAGTTGGAAAAAATGATAAAGGCAATTAACAGTTCCTTTAATATGGAAACCTGTAGAGAGTTTACTGTTGAAGCCGGTAGACCTGACACCATTACAACAGATAAACTAAAGGTTCTAAAAGATAATGGTGTTACAAGAATCAGCATTAATCCTCAAACATTAAATGACAATGTACTTGAAAAAATAGGCAGAAAGCATACTGCTCAAAATGCACTTGAAATGTTTGATTTGGCAAGAACTTATGATTTTAACTGCACAAATGCTGACTTAATAGCAGGACTTCCTACTGATACAGTGGAAAGTTTTGCACATTCCCTTGATATGTTGGTGGAAAAAAATCTAGAAAATATTACAGTCCATACCTTGTCAATTAAGCGTTCAGCCGATTATACAGAACAAGGTCTAACCACCAACAAGGAAGATGCTGAAAGAACAGGCAAAATGCTACAATATGCAGAAGAAACCTTGTTTAATAAGGGTTATGTTCCTTATTATCTGTATCGTCAAAGCAGAATGGTAGGTAATTTTGAAAATGTAGGTTGGTCAAAGGTCGGTAAAGAAGGACTTTACAATGTTTTCATTATGGATGAAACCCATTCAATTTTAGCTTGTGGTGCAGGTGGTGCAACAAAGCTAAAAAATCATCAAACAAACTGCTTAACAAGAATTTTTAACTACAAATTCCCATATGAGTATATTGACCACTTTGATGAAATCCTTAATCGTAAGGATAAAGTAAATAAATTTTTCAAAGAATTGAAATAAAGGTTGAATATTTTACCTAATGATGATATAATTTAGGCAATATATGACAAGTGCATTTTTATTTTAATGCACAATTTTGTCAAATTTTCGGTTTACTATATGAAAGGAGTATCCGGTTATGGGATTATTAGATGATGTTATGGTTAATGTTAAGTCTGCTGCTAATTCAGTTGGCAAAAAGACTAATGAAATTGTTGATTATTCAAAACTTCGTTTCACTGCTTCCGGTCTAAATAACGAAATTCGCAAGAAGTACCAGACTCTTGGTGAAGAAGTTTATACCAGCACAAAGATTGGTTCAGAAGACACCAAGTCTATCGAACTTCTTATTAGAGAAATTGATGAACTAAAGGCTCAGCTTCAGTCAACTAAGGAACAGATTACTTATGCTAAGAATAAGATTATCTGTCCTGTATGTAAGGCTGAACTTAACAAAGATAGTCTATTCTGTAACAAATGTGGCGCAAAGATTGAGTCTGAACCATTTGTTCCTGATGAAGACCCAACAGAAGAAGAGGTTGTTGTAGAAGACCCATTTAAGGAAGTAGTTGTTAAGAGCGACTCTGATGAAGATGCTGATTTAGAAGATGCTTCTGTAACACTAAAGACACCTCAGTCTGAGGAATAATTTTTAACTTAAATTATTAATTAACAAGTAATAATATGAAAAAGGCGGTCCAAATCCGCCTTTTTTATCTGTAAAAGGTGATTTAATTTGAGCAGAAAAAAAGTAAAAGATAAAAGTATAAAGTCCCAAACATTTGTCAAAGGTGCAATGATAATGTCACTTGCACTTATTATAGTAAAACTTTGTGGTATGATTTACAAAGTTGCACTAACAAGAGTGTATGGTATTTTTGGTGATGAATTAGCTTCATTTGGTACAGGTCTGTTTAACAACGCTTATGAAATTTATGTACCATTGTTTACACTTGCTACAGCAGGTTTTCCTATTGCTGTTTCAAGATTAATTTCAGAGAGTAATGCAAATAAAAGATATAAGGATATTAGACAGATACATAAGGTGTCAATTCCTTTCTTTATTATAATGGGTGTTATTTTCTCATTACTAATGTTTGGTGGTAGTTTTTTCTATATTAGAATTATTCATTCTCCATATGCATTGCCATCAATGATTTGCTTATCTCCAACTATCTTCTTTGGTTGCTTAGTTTCAATCTATCGTGGATATTTTGAAGGTATGCGAAATATGACACCAACTTCTGTCTCAGAAATTATTGAAGGTGCATCAAAGCTTATTTTTGGTTTAACCTTTGCTTATTTGATTATGAAGTTCGGCTTAGATAGCTATGAGTCAACAGGCACAGTATTTGGTATTACTTTTGCCGATAAAAAGTCTGCTATTTATACTTTAGTAGGTTTCTCAGTATCCGGTGCAGTAATGGGTATCACAATCGGTTCTGTACTTAGCTTCCTATACTTACTTATTAAGTATAAGAGAGTTGGTGGTGGTATCACTCAGGCAGAACTTGACTCATCTATTGATGCTCGTAGTAAGAATGAAATATTTAAGGTACTTATCAAAACTGCTATTCCAATCGGTTTAGGTGCTTTAGTAATGAATATTTCCGGTACTATTGACGGACTTATTATTCAGAACCTTATTTCTGACCTATCAACAACACATGGTTCAGAACTGGCAGCACAATATCCTATGTATGCTGATGCAGTAACTGATGGCACAATCCATACAAAACTTTGGGGTTGTTACGGTACTGCCCTAACACTAATGCAGTTAGTAACTGTTATCACTCAGGCATTTGGTACAACTGCCATGCCTATGGTAACCAGTGCATATGCAAAGGGTGACAGAAAGCAACTAAAGGTAGCTATTAACAGAGTGCTTAAGCTAACTTGTCTTGTGACTTTCCCTTGTGGCATAGGACTTGCAGTTTTAGCTGACCCAATTATGGAAATTGTCTATGGTGGTAATGTTGCTATTGTTGGTGGTGAGTGCCTAAAGATTATGGGTATTTCAGTACTGTTTATGGCTGGTATCACTCCAATTTGCTCAATGCTACAAGGTGTAGGTAAGGTTAGTACACCGGTTAAGCTATATTCACTTGCAGTTATTATTAAGGTTGTTATGAACTTTGCTTTAGTTAGCAATGTAAATGTAAATATTCGTGGTGCTGCTACAGGTACACTTGTCGGTTTCTTAGTAGCTTGTGTAATTGCTATGTATGTACTTGTAAAGGCAACAGGCATTAGACCTAACTTCTCAAATGCAATTATTAAGCCACTTGTAAGTGCAATTCTTTGTGGTGGAGGTGCATTTTTAACATATTACCTACTGGGCAGTAGAATGAATATTTATATGGCAACACTGATTTCTATTGTTGTTGCAGCAATAATTTATGTATTAGCTATCATAATTCTAAGAACTTTTGATGAAAATGACCTTGGAATGATAAAAAATAATGAAAAATTGGCTAAAATACTTGCAAAACTCAGGGTTTTGAAGTAAAATAGTCTAGTATCTTTTAGCAAAAAGCTAAAGGGAGGAATTGTTTTGTCATTTGAGAAAAAGCCAAATTATAAATTTGAAGATTTAATTGAGATTATGAAACTCCTTAGAGCACCAAACGGTTGTCCTTGGGACAAGGAACAAACTCATGAATCAATTAGGCAAAATTTCATTGAAGAAACTTATGAAGTAATTGAAGCTATTGATACCAAAGATAAAGAACTTCTTAAGGAAGAACTTGGTGATGTTCTTTTACAGGTTGTTTTCCATTCAGAAATGGAAAGTGAAATCGGTAGCTTTAATATAGATGATGTTTGTGATGGTATTTGCAAAAAGCTTATCATCCGTCATCCCCATATTTTTGCTGATGTCACAGCAGATACTACAGAGGAAGTTTTGAATAACTGGGACAAAATCAAAATGCAGACAAAATCCCAGAAAACTCAGTCAGAAGCAATGGACAGTGTTTCTAAGTCACTTCCTTCACTTATGAGAAGTGAGAAACTTCAGAAAAAGGCTGCTAAAGTTGGTTTTGATTTTCCAAATGCTCAAGAAGCATTCAAAAAGGTTAGGGAAGAAACTGATGAATTAGAAGAAGCCATCTCAAAAGGTGACAAAGAAAATATGGCAGAAGAACTTGGAGATTTACTATTTTCTGTTGTAAATGTTTCAAGATTTTTAAAAGTAGATTCCGAACAGGCACTTTACTTTGCTTGTGATAAGTTTACTCATCGTTTTCGTAAGATGGAAGAACTTGCAAAACAGCGTAATATAGATATGGACTCTACTACTTTATCCCAACTTGATTCGCTATGGAATGAAGTTAAATAATTTTATCGGAGGAAAACAAAATGAAAAAGACAGAACTAATTACTGCAATTGCAGAAAAGAGTGGACTAACTAAGAAGGATGCTGAAGCTGCACTTACAGCTACACTTGATACAATCGTTGAAACAGTAGCAGCCGGTGATAAGATTCAGATTACAGGTTTCGGTACATTTGAACAGCGTCAGAGAAATGCAAGAATGGGTTGTGACCCAAGAACAGGTAACAAGATTGAAATTCCTGCTTCTAAAGTTCCTGCTTTCAAGGCCGGTAAGGAATTCAAGAATACTGTAAACAAGTAATTTTGCTTTTATTTTGGCTGACTCTATGTCAGCCTTTTATTTTTATATATAGGTGATTATTATGAGACTTGATAAATATTTAAAGGTTAGCCGTATTATTAAGCGTAGAACAGTAGCAAATGAAGCTTGTGATGCAGGTAAAGTTCTGGTAAACGGTAAGGTAGCAAGAGCCTCAACTAAGATTAACGAGGGTGACAGAATTGACCTTACTTTAGGTGAAAGAACAGTATCGGTAGAAGTTGTTTCTGTTAAAGAAACAGTGAGAAAAGAAGATGCTGTTACACTTTATAAACCAATATCATAAATTAATTTTTCCCCCATATAATTTATTATTTAAGTGAATATATGGGGGATTATTATGTCTGCAAATGAAATAATTTTAAAAGACAGAAAGTTTTTGTCAGTAACCGGTGTGAAAGATGTAAATGCTTTTACAGAAGAAAGTGTAATTTTAACACTGGAAACTTCATCTTTGGTAGTTAGGGGAGAAACTCTTCATATCAGCAAACTTGATTTAGAAAGTGGAGAGGTTGATGTTGACGGTAAAGTAAATTCTCTCCAATATATTAAGGAAAATCAGGATAAAGGCTTCCTAAAAAGGTTGTTGAGATAATGGCACTATACCAAACTTTTCATCCGATTGTCTTTTTGTTTTCACTTTTGTGGGGTATATTTATTTACATAGCATATGAAGTCCTAAGGTTTATTAGAGTAATTACAAGAAATAATAAAACCGTAGTCTTTGTAACAGACTTACTGTTTATGATTTTTTCTGCAATAGTTGCTTTTATGTTTTCTTTAGCCTATAATTTTGGTCAGCTGAGAATATATATGATTGTGGGATTTTTACTTTCATTTATAGTGCTGAGATTGACCTTAGGAAGACTATCTATTGTACTTTTTACTAAGTTTTATTCAATATTTTGTACTTTTTCCCGAAAAATTATTAAATTTTTCAAAAAAGTTTTAGCAAAACTATTGAAATTCTTTACCCCTTTAGTGTATAATTTATGTAAAGAAAAAAGAGTATTATTTTTTATTAACAAAGGTAGTAAAAATGACAGAAGAAAATAAAACTAAAAACAATTCCGAAGAAATTGTTACTGGTTCTGATAGTGTTGTAAAAGAAGTTACACCTAAGAAGAAACGCAAGAAGAAGTTTATTTTACTTTATGTTGCTGTTTTTGTTTTTGCAGTTTATGCAGTGTATGCTTTGATAACACAGTATAGTCAGATTGACAAGAAAAAAAGTCAACTTGCTGAATTGAATAAGAAAATTTCTGTTCAGGAAATCAAGAATGACGAAATAACAAATATATATAACCTGTCCGATAAGGATAATGAGGATTATATAGAACAGAAGGCAAAGGAAGATGGTTATCTTCATGCCGGAGAAAGAGTATTCGTAAATATATCAGGTGACTGATGAATGGAGCAAGGGGTAGAGTATGTCTCTGGAAGTAGGTAGTGTAGTAAAAGGTAAAGTAACAGGCGTAATGAAGTTTGGTGCATTTGTTGCTTTGCCGGAGAATAAGTCAGGAATGGTTCATATTTCTGAAATTTCTCATGAATTCGTAAATGATATTAATGATGTAATCAAGGTTGGTGACGAGGTTACTGTAAAGGTTGTTTCTATTGATGATGGCAAGATTTCACTATCAATTAAAGCAAATATTGAGAAACCGGCACCAAAGCCTAGACAGCGTAGGCCTAGAAAACCATATGTGCCTGCTCCAAAGGTTACTTCACCTGGAAACTTTCAGTGGGAAAAGTCCAAGGACGACAGTAGTTCCTTTGAAGATATGATGAATAAATTCAAGAGAACCTCCGAGGACAAAATTTCCGACTTAAAGCGTGGAAATGAAAGTCGCGGTTACTCACGCAGAGGTAATCGTAATAAATAAATACTGGGGGAATTTTAATGAAAATCACCTATACTGCAAGAAAAGTAAATTTAAAGGACAACTTTAAAGAATTATGCGAAAAGAAATTAGCAAAGTTTCAGAAGATTTTCTCTGAAGATGCAGAGGCTTCTGTTGTTGTAACACTATATAAGAACCGTCAGACTGTTGAAGTTACAGTAAAAGATAATGGTATGGTGTTCCGTGCTGAGGATACTCAGGACGAAATGAACGATGCTTTAGATAAGGTTGTTGACATTCTAGGTCGTCAGATGAGAAAGAACAAAACTCGTCTAGCAAGAAGACTTAGAGATAACACAGCTGATTTTGCTGTTCTTCTTCCTGAAGAGGATATTGAGGACGAACAGGAATTCGACATTAGAACAAAGACAATTCCTATTAAGCCTGTTTCTGTTGAAGAAGCTATCCTACAGATGAATATGCTTGACCATGACTTCTTTGTTTTCATCAATGCTGAAACTGATGAAACAAATGTTGTTTACAAGCGTAAGAACAACACTTACGGTTTACTGGAACCTGAAGAATATTAATAACAATTAAGTGAATGAATATAGAGGCCCATTTGAGCCTCTATATTTTTTGGAGATTTTTATGAAGAAAGAACTAACATATGTTGCTACTTGCCTTTTAGGTGTAGAGGGCCTTGTAGCTAACGAACTAAAATTTATGGGTGCTAAAGAAGTAACACCTGAGAACGGCAGAGTAATTTTTAAGGGTGATTACAACATTCTTGCAAGAGCCAATATTTGTAGCCGATATGCCGAGAGAATTATGATTCTTTTAGGCACTTTTTATGCCAGAACATTTGAAGAACTTTTTAACGGTGTAAGCAAAATCAAATGGTCTGAATATATTGATAAGGATGACAATTTCCCTGTAAAAGGCACTTGTCTATCAAGTCAGCTAATGTCTGTACCTGACTGTCAGAAGATAATTAAGAAAGCATCAGCAAAGTCACTTTCTAAGGCTTATGGTGTTGAATGGCTAAATGATGATGGTGACTTGCACCAAATTCAGTTTCTAATCTTTAAAGATAAAGTTTCTATTATGCTTGATACAACAGGCAAAGGCCTTTATAAAAGAGGCTATAGAGAAAATTCAAATGATGCACCTATCAAAGAAACATTAGCAGCAGTTTTGGCCGAACTTTCTATGGTTAGGGCTAACCATACTGTAATTGACCCTATGTGCGGTAGTGGTACAATTCTAATTGAAAGTGCATTAAAAGCTATGAAAATCGCTCCCGGATTAAATAGAGAATTTTCAGCAGAAAATTGGAAACAAATCCCTAGTGAAGTGTGGGAACAGGAAAGAGAAAAGGCAAAATCTGAAATCAATACCGATTGTGCATTTAGGGGCATAGGTTATGATATTGATGAAGAAAGCCTAAATATTGCCAGAGAAAATGCAGAAAAAGCCGGTGTAGCCGATAGAATAACTTTTGAGCATAGAGATATAAGGAATTTTGTTCATGATACTGAGAGAGGTACAGTTATTACCAATCCTCCTTACGGTGAAAGACTTCTTGATATTGATAGGGCAAGAGAACTTTATAAAATTATGGGTAAAAAATTCGTCAAAAAAGACGGTTGGAGTTATACTATAATATCACCGGATGATGAATTTGAAAAAATCTTTGGTCGCAAGGCTGACAAGAGAAGAAAGCTATACAATGGTATGCTAAAGTGCCAAGCATATATGTATTTTAAGCGTTAAGTGAAACTTATGTGATAATATGTACAGTAAATAGAAAAATGTATATAAGTTTTTGAAAAAAATCCCTATAAAGGTCTTGACTGTATGAAAAACTGGTGCTACAATATATTTAGCACTCAAAGATAGAGAGTGCTAAAGTAAGTAGATAAACAACTTTAAGGAGGATAAATATTATGACAATCAAACCATTAGCAGACAAAGTAGTTGTTAAGGTAGAAGAGGCTGAACAGACAACAGCCTCCGGAATTGTTCTTTCTACATCTGCACAGGAGAAACCTGCTTTCGCTACAGTAGTAGCCGTAGGTCCGGGTGGTGTAGTAGACGGTGAAAAGGTAGAAATGACAGTTAAAGTAGGCGACAAGGTAGTTACTTCTAAGTATAGTGGTACTGAAATCAAACTTGACGGTGAAGAATACACTATCGTTTCACAGTCAGATATTCTTGCTATTGTTGAATAAGAAGAGAGGTTAATAAATTATGGCTAAACAAATGCTTTATGGTGAAGAGGCAAGAAAGGCTCTAATGTCCGGTATTGACCAACTTGCTGATACAGTTAAAATTACACTAGGTCCTAAGGGCAGAAATGTTGTTCTAGATAAGAAATTCGGTGCACCGCTAATCACTAACGATGGTGTTACTATTGCTAAAGAAATTGAACTTGATGACCCATTTGAAAATATGGGTGCTCAGCTAGTTAAGGAAGTTTCAACAAAGACTAACGATGTTGCCGGTGACGGTACAACAACAGCTACTCTACTTGCACAGGCTCTTATTCGTGAAGGTATGAAGAATGTTACTGCCGGTGCAAACCCAATGGTACTAAAAAATGGTATCAAAAAGGCAGTTAACAAGGCAGTTGAAACTCTAAAGAAGAATTCTAAGGTTGTTTCAGGCACAGAGGATATTGCAAGAGTTGCAACAATCTCATCAGCTGACCCACTAATCGGTAAGCTAATTGCTGAAGCAATGGAAAAGGTTTCTACTGACGGTGTTATCACAGTAGAAGAATCAAAGACTGCTGAAACATATTCAGAAGTTGTAGAAGGTATGATGTTTGACAGAGGTTACATTGCACCTTATATGGTAACAGATACAGACAAGATGGTTGCTGAACTTGATGATTGTCTAATTCTTATTACTGATAAGAAGATTTCAACAACTCAGGAAATTCTACCACTACTAGAACAGATTGTTCAGGCAGGTAAGAAACTTCTTATTATTGCTGAAGATGTTGAAGGTGAAGCACTAACAACTCTAGTTCTTAACAAACTTCGTGGTACATTTACTTGTGTTGCAGTTAAAGCACCGGGCTTTGGTGACAGAAGAAAAGAAATGCTACAGGATATTGCTATCCTAACAGGTGGTCAGGTTATCACATCAGATCTAGGTCTTGAACTAAAGGATTGCACAATTGATCAGCTAGGTACTGCTCGTCAGGTTAAGGTTGACAAAGAAAATACAATCATTGTTGATGGTGCAGGTGACTCTCAGGCTATCAAGGATAGAGTAAACAACATTCGTTCACAGATTGAAACAACAACATCTGAATTTGATAAAGAAAAGCTACAGGAAAGACTAGCTAAACTAGCCGGTGGTGTTGCAGTTATCAAAGTAGGTGCTGCTACAGAAATCGAAATGAAGGAACAGAAACTTCGTATTGAAGATGCTCTAGCTGCTACAAAGGCTGCTGTTGAAGAAGGTATCGTAGCCGGTGGTGGTACTGCTCTTGTAAATACAATCAGTGCAGTTTCTGAACTGGTTAACGAAACAGAAGGTGACGAACTAACAGGTGTTAAGATTGTTCTTAAGGCACTTGAAGAACCTGTTCGTCAGATTGCTGCTAATGCCGGTGTTGAAGGCTCAGTTATCCTAAATAATATCCTAGAAAAGAACGAAGTAAACTATGGTTACAATGCTCTAACAGGTGAATATATGGATATGATGAAGAACGGTATTGTTGACCCAACTAAGGTTACTCGTTCAGCTCTACAGAATGCATCATCAGTTGCATCAATGGTTCTAACAACAGAATCACTTGTAAGTGATATTAAAGAACCTGCTGCTCCTGCTCAGCCACAAATGCCTGATATGGGTGGTATGTACTAATACCAAACTTAAAATTATAAACTTAAAGTCCATCCTTTTGGGTGGACTTTTTCTTTGTGTTAATTCACTATTTTTATATCAAATGTTATAAATTATTCTAAATTACTACCCAAAATAATAACAAAACATTATAATATGACATATTCTGTAAAATATATGGTATAATCATATACGCTTACTGAAAGGAGAAGGTTATGAATAAGACAGTTTATGTTATTAAGCTAATAATTTCAATTGTTATTGGTGTAGTAGGTGGATATTTATTATATAACTTAGTACTAATGGATATGGTACCGACTATTTTATGTGATACAATATATGTGCTAAGTAGTATATTGACAATGATATTGTCAATGGTGGCTTGTACTTTTATTGTGTATTTAATTATGGGACTAAAGGTTCACCCAATTGTATTTAAGGTTGTAGTAGCCTTATACTTTTTGTTCCTATTATTTGTGCTTTATGGTCGTAATTCTTCCATAAGAGAAATGAAATTCAACTTAATTACATCTTTACAAGAACTAACTACCGACTCAGAGTCATTATTACAGTTTATCCTAAATATAATTGTGTTAATGCCGATTGCATATTTCTTTAAGAAAAAGGGTGTAATTTTTACTGAACTTATTTTCTTAGCAATTTCATTTGGTATAGAAATTATGCAGTATATAACTGCAAGAGGTTTCTTTGATACTCTGGATATTTTGTGTTATATGGTTGGTATGAATTTAGCATATCTATTCTTTAGATTAACTAAAGTTGATATAGTAAAAAGAAAATAAGCATAAAGAAAAGACCTGATTATTCAGGTCTTTTTTATGTAAATATAAAATTTTAATTAAAATTCACTTCTAACATCTCTCTTAAATAGAGCGTCAAGTGCAGGAGTGATTTCTTTATTTTCAAATAGAACTTCATATAGCTGATTAACAATAGGCATTTCAACACCCATTTTCTTAGCTAATTTATAAATTGCCTTAGTTGTCATAACACCCTCAGCAAGTTTATCGAACTTTTCACCTTTAATCAGTTGTTCACCGTACATTCTGTTGTGACTCCATTTAGAGAACAAAGTAGCCTCATAGTCACCAAGATGACAAAGTCCATATGCACTCATTTCATTACCACCCATAACTTTAATAAGGGCAGCGACCTCTCTAGGTGCTCTAGCCATTAAACCACCTTTTAGGCTTGTATATCCAAGTCCATCAAGCATACCGGCACAAATGCCAATAACATTTTTTGCAGCAGCACCGATTTCTGTACCGATTAAATCTGTACCTATGTAAAAACGAATAAGCTCACTGTTAAATTCTTTAACCAGCTTTCTCTTAACTTCTTCATCCTCACTGTCAATAACCATACAGTTAGGAATACCTCTTACATAGTCTTGTGGATGTCCCGGACCAACCCAAACTGCAACCTTAGTTTTGTCTTTGTCAATAAACTCACTGACAACTTCACTAAGTCTTTCTCCGGTAGTTTCTTCAATACCTTTCATACATAGTACAATAGTTTTTCCGGTAAGGTCGTACTTAGCAATATCAGTCATATATTCTCTAAGGTGCTGACAACTGATAGAAATAATAATAACCTCAGCCCTTTCAACTGAATACTTAAGGTCAGAAGAAACCTCAATAGAGTCAGGGTAGGAAAGGTAGTCGTTCTTTCTGTTGTTCTTTAGAGCAATAAATTCAGGTGCATTTTCCAGTCCTCCGGAAAGTACATCATGACCGATTTTGTCAAGATACCAGGCAATACAACTGCCCCAGCGTCCACATCCAAGTACAGATATTTTCATATATAAAGTCCTCGCAAATTTAAAAAATTATAGAAAAACCCCACCTGACCGTAAATGCTTAAATATAACCTGCCTACAAAATGACAGGTGGGTGCACTCCCAACAGCTTTAGGATCCCTGATGAATCATAAGGTCTTCAACACCGCATATGGAGTCCGTGCTCCCTTTTAAAAAGTTGTAGGGTTATTTTCGCATATTCGCAAATCAGGTAGGGGGATAAACTAAATTTTAGATTTCATCCTCGTCATCGAAAAGTTTTTCAAAGTTAGCTTCAAACTTTTCTGCTAAATAATCTAGTAAATCTTCATCGTCAATTTCAGCAAATTCTTCTTCACCATTATCGTTGATGATAGCTTCCATAATATAGTATTCTCCGGCATCGTTTACACTATCCTCCGGATTCTCATAAAATGGATAAAGTGCATAGTATTCACTATCTTCATGTTCAATAGTGTCCAGAATTTCAAAGCTGTGTTCGTTACCTTCATCATCAATAAGTGTGATAAGATCAGGTGCAAATTCATTGTTCATTTAGCTTCACCTCAATTTCTATACATATATTTTACCCAACTAAGTACCATAAGTCAAGGGAAAATATGTGTAAAATTTCAAAAAATAATTAAATTTACGAATTAATTATTTTTTATTGATTTAATAGCTTTCTTGATATATAATATAACTTATGTATGTGCATTTTATTCTAGAACGGAGAATTTATTTTGTTAAAAGATTTTGATAAACTCCCTAAGGAGTTTCAGTGTCCGGAAGTTAAGAAATATTACGATATATTAGAAAAGAAAAAAACAAGTATTATTCTCAAGAGAATATCCGATATTATCTTGTCAATTATTTTGATTATATTACTTGCAATACCAATGCTTGTAATTGCTTTTATTATTAAGATTAGTGCCACCAAAGGCCCTGTGTTTTATAAGCAAGAGCGTGTTACTAAGTACGGTAAGCGCTTTATGATTTTGAAATTTAGAACAATGATTGTTGGTTCTGACCAGTGTGGTGAACTTCTTACTAAAGAAGGTGACGAAAGAGTTACCCTAATCGGTAGAGCCTTAAGAAAATATAGACTTGACGAATTACCACAGATTTTCCATGTACTTACCGGTAAAATGACTATTGTAGGTACAAGACCTGAAGTTGTAAAGTATGTTGAGCAGTATAAGCCGGTGTATTACGCAACACTTCTTTTACCTGCCGGTATTACAAGCTTTGCTTCAATTAAGTATAAGGATGAGAACAAACTCCTTAAAGAGGGTGATGATGTTGATGCAACTTATATCAACAAAATTCTCCCGGACAAAATGCGATATAATTTAAAGTATCTTCAAAGATTTAGATTAAGAAGAGATTTTAGTTTAATGCTAAAGACTGTTAAAGAAGTATTTAATTGATAGGGAGGTGGGCAAAATTAGCCTACTGAATAACTCAAGCTATTTTAGAGTAAGTTTTATTTTATGTTTGTTTTTTACTAATGTAGCCTTTCTTCAAATACCGGCTTATTGTTTTTTAATTATCCTTGCTTTTTGGGGAATTTATCTTACTATTAGGAATATAGTGAAGTATAAAGCATACAAAAAAATGGAATTTGGTTTGTGGGCAATGGCTTTTTTGGGCGTTAACCTTATTACAGCCCTTATCCATATTACAGACAATTTCCTGACAAATATGTTGTTCTTTATTTTTGTAATGGTATGTTTCTTTGTTTTTTATGGAGCATATATTGAGAAAAGTACCGGCATAAAGCATGAACTGTATACGGTTGCAAGAATTTTTCTTTATATGGTAACATTAATGCAAGTAGTAGGCATTGCTTGTCTTGTGTTTAATGTTTCTTACCACAATGAATGGATAGACTTGATTGTATATGAAAACAGATTTACAGGTCTTTTTATTAATCCTAACCTTTGTGGCTTTGCATCTGTATTTGTTGTATTTTGTGTGCATATACTAACAATACATAAGTTTGACAGTAAGTATTCTGCTTTACCTGCTACATCAAGAATTTGGCTTGCATCAGGTCTGTTTATTAATATTCTGACTTTATTCTTGTGTGACAGTAATGCAAGTATGGTTTTGTTCCTTGGCTATGTTATTGTCTTTGTTGTTACAAAGTTTATCACTTCAAGAGGTGACTATAAGAAGAAACAACTGATACTGAGATTTCTTTCCACATTAGTTGCCGGTGTTGTTATTATTTGTTGCACATATTTCCTAAGAAGTATTTGCCAAATCGGTGTATCAACACTTATTAATTCCAATAGCAATATTATTATTTCAGACAGTGATGTAGCTTCAAATATAACAACAGTATTGCCTGAAAATTCTGATGTTACTTTTGAACATGAAAATTCTAATGTTGATTCCGGTAGATTTACTTTGTGGAATCAAGCAATGACTATTTTCTCCCATCATCCTGTAATGGGTATCGGTAAGGGTAATATCCTAAGCTATAGCTACAAGTATATTGATGGTGGTATGCATTTTGCTAACCTATATAGTGGTGACTTTGCAAGTATGTTTGCCACTTTTACAACAGATATTCACAATGCATACATAACTATCCTTGTATGTTCAGGTGTAATTGGATTTTTGTTGTTTATGATTTTTGCCTTTAGAAACGGTGTATCAATTACAAAGTATTTGTTTAGAAAAGGTAAAGAACTTGAACATGGCATTTTTCCATGTCTATTTAGTTTTATTGTGTCATATCTGGTGTTTGCTTGTTTTGAGAAAGCACTGGTTTTTGATATATCATTTATGGTAATAATTTTCTGGTTTATTTTAGGTCAGATTATGTGCTATAATGTAAGAGAAAAGGAAGAACCACTTAAGGAATTTTCCTTTAAAGAAAGCGTTAGAAAAAACCTATTGTAAAATTTAGCAAAAGGTGATTTTTATGAAGTTCTATTTTAGCAAAGATACTTCAACAGTAAATTCAAGATTTGTAATTTATGATGAACTTGGTCATGTAAAGTGCTATGTGCTAAGGGACTATAGCCATTCATATTGGAATCTTGTTATTACAGACATTAGCTTTAATAAGCTGTGTACAATTTATTCTGTACCATTGCCATTTATGAAGGCTTTTACAATTAAGAATAATAATAGTACCATAAGACTTGTTTTTAACAAAAATAAGTTTAGACCAATGTGCTATTATTACGGTATTAGTTGGAGAATTTGTGGCGATATTCTTGGTAAAAATTTTGAAATTAGAGATACAGATAACTCAGTTCTCTTAACTCATTACAAGAAATGGGCAGATTTATCAAAAGGCTATGAAGTCAATATAACCGATAATGGAAGAGAAGTTTTTCTCCTTGCATCAGTTGTATGTGTTCATTTAATAGAAACAAACGAAAAGAAACAATTAGTAAAAGTGTGAGGTATTATTATGAATAAGTTACTTAAATTATTATCCGAAAATTCAAAATATACAACATCAGAACTTGCGTTAATTCTAAGTGAGCCTGAAGACTATATTAAGGCTCAAATTAAGGAATATGAAGAAAAAGGTATCATCAAAGGTTACAAGGCAGTTGTAAACTGGGAAAAGCTAGAAGACAAAGATGTTTCTGCTATTATTGAAGTTAAGGTTGCTCCTGAACCAGAAACAGGCTTTGACAAGATTGCAGAGAAGATTATGGCTTTTGATGAAGTTGAAACAGTAAACCTAATTGCAGGTTCTTATGACCTTTCTCTAGTTGTTACAGGTAAGACTATGAATGATGTTGCATCATTTGTTAGCAGAAGACTATCACCTTTAGCAAATGTTCTATCATGCCAAACTAACTTTATCCTAAAGAATTACAAAGAGGGTGGCGTTATTATGGCAGAAACTATTGAAGAAGAAGATAAAAGGAGCCTTGTATTATAATGGATTATTCAAAGGTACTCAACAGTAAAATCGTTTCTGTTAAGCCATCAGGTATCAGAAAGTTCTTTGATATTGCTGCTGAGATGGACAATGTTATTTCTCTTTCAGTAGGTGAACCTGATTTTAAGACACCTTGGCATGTTAGAGAAGAAGGTATCTCTTCACTACAACTGGGCAAAACTTGGTATACACCAAACAGAGGTTTGTCTATTTTAAGAGATGAAATTACTAAGTATATTGACCGTAGATTCGGTATTAAATATGAACCACTTTCACAGGTACTTGTTACTGTTGGTGGTAGTGAAGCTATTGATGTAGCAATTCGTTGTTTAGCAGGTCCGGGAGATGAAGTTATCATTCCTCAACCATCATTTGTATGTTATGAACCACTAACAGAAATGGCAGGTGCTACTCCTGTACTAATGGATACTAAGGTTGAGAATGAATTTAGAATTGTTCCTGAAGACCTAGAAAAAGCTATTACAGACAAGACAAAACTACTTATTCTTCCTTATCCTAATAACCCAACCGGTGGTATTATGGAAAAGAAAGACCTAGAAGCAATTGCTGAAGTTATCAAGAAACATGACTTAATGGTTCTTTCTGATGAAATCTATGCAGAACTTACATATACAAAGGAAAAACATACTTCAATTGCAAGTATTGACGGTATGTATGAAAGAACTATTGTTGTTAATGGTTTCAGTAAAACATATGCAATGACAGGCTGGAGACTTGGTTATGCCCTTGGTCCTAAGGAAATTATTTCCCAAATGACTAAGCTACATCAGTTCTGTATTATGAGTGCTCCAACAACTGCACAGTATGCTGCTATTGAGGCTCTTCGTCATGGTGATGATGATATTGAAAGTATGAAAGATGAATATGAAATGCGTAAGCATTTTATTGTAGGTTCGTTTGATAAACTGGGACTTGACTGCTTTGAACCAAAGGGTGCTTTCTACTGTTTCCCTTGTATCAAGAGTACAGGCCTTTCATCAGAAGAATTCTGCACCAGACTTATTAAAGAAAAGCACGTTGCAGTTGTTCCGGGCAATGCTTTCGGTGAATGTGGTGAGGGCTTTATCAGAGTTTCTTACTGTAATAGCCTAAAGAATATTGCTGAAGCTATGAGAAGAATTGAAGAATTCCTAGTGGAGTTAAAAGATGGAAATAAAGGTTAATGCACCGGCAAAAGTAAATCTTGCAGTTGATGTACTTGGCAGAAGACCTGACGGCTATCATTCTGTCAGTTTGGTGTTACAAGCAATTTCTTTAAGTGATACAATAACTATTACTACAACAGATACTAAAGAAATTACAGTTACTTGTAACGACAGTAATGTTCCGACTGATAAGACAAATATTGTGTATAAATCAGCAGAAAGATTTTTTAGATATACTAAGGTTGAGAATGAAGGTATCAATATTGATATTCACAAGGTTGTACCTTCACAAGCAGGTCTTGGTGGTGGTAGCTCAGATGGTGCTGCCACCGTAATGGGACTTAATAAGCTATATAACACCAGACTTAAGAATAAAGATATGGAAGAAATTTGTTCTTATATTGGAGCAGATGTGCCATTCTTTATTAATGGTGGTACTCAACTTGCAACAGGTATCGGTACAGATATGGAGAAACTTCATTCTATGCCTGAATGTACAATAGTTATTTGTAAACCTGATGTAAATGTATCTACCAAAGAGGCCTATGACGCTATAGATGCACAACCACCTAAACAGTTTAAATATTCCGATGAACTTATTAAGGGTATTTATATGCGTAGCCTAAATTCTGTTTGTACTTCAATGTACAATGACTTTGATGTTTTTCTTGATATTAAGGAAGTTAACGATATTAAGAAATTAATGTACAAACTAAAGGCTAACGGTGCTTGTATGAGTGGTTCAGGCTCAGCAGTTTTTGGTGTGTTTAAAAAAGAAAAGAATGCTATTAAGTGTGTAGAAAAGTTAAAAGAAACCTACCCACAGACATTCTTATGCAAACCAATCAAGAGTGGTTGTTCAATTATAACTGAATAAAATTTATAAACCTGTCCATATTCTTATTGAAGGGCAGGTTTTGTATTATGAAAATATTATTAAAATCATTATCATTAGGTTTAATCTTAACAGTAATTTTTTCTTTAATTCCTTTTACTGCACAATGTAAGTCACTTGAGAAAGATATTTTTAGGTTACATATCCTAGCAAATTCCGACTTAGAAAGTGACCAAGAATTAAAATTAAAAGTTAGAGATAAGGTTCTTTCCTATACAGAAGATTTGTACAAAGATTGTGAAACTAAGGAAGATACTATAAAGGTAACAGAAAATAACCTTGTCAACATCCTAAATGTAGCACAGAAAGAAGTGTATAACTTAGGTTACAACTACAAGGTAAAAGGTGAAATTACAAATATGTATTTCAATACAAGACAGTATGGAAAATTTACTGTACCATCAGGTTTTTATGATGCATTGCGTATAACTATAGGTAAGGGGAAAGGTCACAATTGGTGGTGTGTAATGTACCCATCATTCTGTTTAGGTGAAAGCAGTGACTTGGAAAATTCCAACTTAACTGATGATGAAAAGACTTTGATTTCTGATAATGATAATTATAAAATCAAGTTTCAAGTAGTAGAGTGGTTTGAAAAAGTAAAATCATTTTTTAAATAATTTGAAGTTTTTTTAAATTAAGATATAAGTCCCATTTTTGGGACAGTAGGTGTGTTATAATATTTATGGTGATGTAAATGCTAAATATAATTAAAGGCGAAAGTGGTTCAGGCAAAACCACTTACATAACAAATCTTCTTGCCAATATGGTAAAAAACGGTGAGAAAAATATTTTATATATTGTACCTGACCAAAGTTCCTTTGATACCCAGAGAACTTTCCTGGATTTATTAGGACCAAAGGACTCTCTGAATATAAATGTACAAGGTTTTACAGGTCTGTGTGATTATATATTTTCAGTAAACGGTTCAAGTGGCAAAATCCCACTTGATGATGGTGGTAAGGCAATTATTATGTCTTTGGCAATTGATGAATGTCAAGACAATTTGCCTCTATTTTCCCATACAAAAAATAAAAATGAACTTATAAATTTAATGCTTTCAGCAGTCAGTGAATACAAAACTTGCAATATTACAAGTGAAAAAATCCTTGAAACTGCAAGTGAAATTGAGGATGAAACTCTTAGAACAAAGCTAAAAGAAACTTGCCTAATTCGTGATACTTTTGATGCATTGGTTAGCGAAAGTTATGTTGATCCTGATGACTATATTACCCAAGGCTATAATTCTTTATTAGAAAATAATATTTTTAAAGATTACATTATTGCACTTGACTCCTTTAGTGGTTTTACAAATGTGGAACTTGAATTTCTATCAAAATTAATGGTAGATGCTAAGGAATTTTACATAACCGTAAATACCGATTCAACCAACAACAATGAACTGTTCTTTACAACTGAAAGAACTTTAAATCAGCTAAAAAAGATTGCCAGAGATAATGATGTGAAAATTGCCTCTCCAATAGTTTTAGCAGAAAATCATAGGTTTGAAACAAGTGAACTTATACCAATTCTAAAGAATGTTTATCGAATTGAAAAGACTTCCCTTGACCAAGGAACTAATAATATTATTCTGTATGAAAGCAAAAATAAATATACAGAATGTGATTTTGTAGCCAGAAATATCAGAGAATTGATTATTGACAATGACTATACATATCAGGATATTGCAGTTATTTACAGACAAGATAATTCCTATGATGGCATTATAGACAGTGTTTTTGATAAGTATAACATTCCTTATTTTATGGATAAGGAGGAAGATATTTTCACAAAACCACTAATAAAATTAGTCTCCTCAATCCTAGAAACAATCAATAATTCTTATCAGAGAGAAAATGTACTAAATATCCTAAAGTCAGGATTAATGCCATTTACTTCAGAAGAAATTTCTTTATTCGAAAATTATATACTAATGTGGGATATTAAGGGTAGTAACTTTAAAAATGACTTTGTAGATAATCCACAAGGTTTAGTGTCTGACTTTAGTGATGATGACAGAAAGACACTTGAAATTATCAATAAAGTAAGACAAGGTGTTATTAACCCTTTAGTAGATTTTCAGTTAAAATCAAAGGATACTACTGCCACAACTATAACTAAGAATTTGTATAACCTACTTCTAAATTACAACATTCCGGAAAGTATAGTTTCAATGTGTGAAACTTTAGAGGAAAGTGGAAACCTACCTTTGTCAGAAGAACAAAGAAGATTATGGGAAATTCTAATGAATATCCTTGATAAAATGATAAATCTACTTTCTGATAAAAAACTTTCTTTAAAAGAATATACAGAACTGCTGATGCTACAATTCAACAACAGTACAATTGCATTTATCCCAAAAGCAATGGATGAAGTTGTTGTTTCAGGTGTTGAGAGAGTTCGTATGCCACAGAAAAAGGCAGTTTTCGTAATAGGTTGTAACGAAGGTATTTTCCCACAAGTGCCATCAGCTAACGGTGTTTTTACAGATAGTGAAAGAAAGATTTTGCTTGAAAAAGGTATGGAAGTCAATGACTCGGTAGATGAACTTAATTATAAGGAAATGTACCTTGCTTACTATGCATTAACTTTACCATCACATAAATTATTTGTAAGCTACTCAACAAGCAACTTGCAAGGAGAACTCTTAACACCATCATCATTAGTAAGAGAAGTGAAAGAAATTTATCCAAAGGTAACTGCCCTTAGTGATTATTCATTAACTGCAGATGATATGTTGTGGAGCAAGAACTCAGCCTTTCAGTTTGTAGCAAATAACATTAAGTCCAACAGTATTACAGAAAAAACCTTGGAAAATTATTTTTCTCAAGAAGAAAATTATAGAGAAAAAATTGCTACAATTAAAGACACTTTACAGGATAATCCTATCCAAATTAAAGATGAAAATATTGCAGAAAAACTATTCGGCAAAGATTTATTCCTTTCAGCCTCTCAAGTAGAAACTTATCACTTGTGTAAGTTTAAATATTTCTGTCAATATGGTCTAAAGGCTGAGGAAAGAAAAAAAGCAGAAATAGATTCTTTACAGTATGGTACTTTAACCCACTATTTATTGGAAAGATTTTTAAGAGAATATAAGAAAACCGACTTTGCATCTCTAAGCAATGAGGATATAGCAAAGATAATTTCTCAGTATCTAAACGACTATGCAGTGGAAGAATTAGGTGGAATAGACAACAAACCGGCAAGGTTTAAGTATCTGTTTTATAGAATTCAGGACAATGCAATTAAGCTACTGATTCATATTATAAAGGAACTTTCTCAAAGTGAATTTGTACCAACTGCATTTGAATTAAATGTAGGTAAGGATATACCGGCCTATAAGCTGACCCTTGATGATGGCTCTTCACTTTCTGTCAGAGGCTCAGTGGATAGAGTAGATGTAATGGATAAAAACGGTGAAAAGTATATAAGAGTAATTGACTACAAAACCGGTTCAAAAACCTTTAAAATCGGTGATATTATGTATGGCCTTAACTTGCAAATGCTTATTTATCTTTCTGCAATTAAGGCTAACGGTAAGGATTATTTTGGTGATAATATAGTGCCTTGTGGTGTACTTTATCAACCGGCTAAGGCTAAGTTTGTTTCTTCTGATGACAAAAATGATTCAGAAAAAAATCTTAATGAATTTGATAAAAACTTGCGTATGAACGGTATTATCCTAAATAATGATTCTGTAATTATCGGTATGGATAGTACAGAGAAAGGCAAATATATACCGGTGAAAAAGTCCTCAAGGGGTGGATATACTGGTGCTGATTATCTTTATGACCTATCAGAACTTGGAAAGATTTTCAAGAACATTGATGACACCTTAACAGAAATGGCAAAGACACTTCATAAGGGCAATATTGAATACAACCCAACCAAAGATTTTACTTCTGCAAGTGATAATTATGATGCTTGTAAATACTGTCCTTACCTTTCAATTTGTGGATATGAGGACGGTAAAAATTGCAGAAATATTGCAAAGTTATCCAGAAAAGAAGTAATGAAAATGCTACAAGAGGAGGAAGAAGAAAATGCCTAATTGGACACAAAATCAGCAAAATGCTATACATTCAACTAACGGTTCTATTCTTGTTTCTGCCTCAGCAGGTTCAGGTAAAACAGCAGTACTTGTTGAAAGAGTAATCAGCAGAATTACCGACAAAAAGAACCCAACACCGGCAGACAGAATGTTAGTTGTTACCTACACAAAAGCAGCAGCTGCCGAAATGAAAGAAAGAATCATTGCAAGACTTTATGATTTAATCAAAGCAAATCCATATGACTCCCATTTGCGTTATCAGCAACTAAAGCTACAGAATGCCCATATCTCAACAATTCATTCATTTTGTAGCCAATTAGTTAGGGAAAATTTCTATAGTCTAGGTGTTAGCAAAGACTTTAGAATTGCCGATGATGGGGAACTTTCTGTACTAAAGAATGACGCTATTGATGATGTTTTTGATACTCTTTATTCTAAAGAAAATAATTTATCATTCCTAAATATTGTAGAGGCTTTTTCCGACAATAAGGACGATAAAGCACTAAAGCAAGTTGTGTTTAAACTATATGAATTTTTGCGTTCACATCCTTTTCCACATACATGGCTTGAAGAAAAACTTTCTTATTACAATAGCAATATTGATATTTCCACTTCAATATGGGCAGAAATTATTTTTAAGTATTCTTATCAAGCACTTGCTTATGGAATTTCTTTAGTTGAAAGTAACCTTGAACTTTCTGCAACTGATGAAAAGTTACAGTCAGCTTTAACAACTGCACTTACAGAAGATAAAATGACTATAACCGGTATTATGTCAGCTATTGAGGACAGAAAATGGGATGATGCTTATAAATTAGTTTCTGAATGTTCCTTTGGCAGATTCCCAAGTGTCAGAGGTTATAAGGATAACCCAACAAAAATAAAAATCAGTGAAAATCGTGATAAATACAAAAAAATAGTTTCTGATTTATCAAAGTATTTTATCTACGATGAAGAAAGTTGTAAGGCCGATTTAGATTTACTGAAACCTGTAGTAGAAGAAATGTTCAATACAGTTCTTTTGTTTGACCATAAATTCCAAGAGCTTAAGAAACTAAAGAACATTCTTGATTATAGTGACCTTGAACATTATACTCTTAAATTACTTGTAAATGAGAAAGACGGTAAGGTAGTGCTAACAGAAATGGCACATAAAATTGCATCTCAGTTTGACGAAGTAATGGTTGATGAATACCAAGATGCAAATGAAGTTCAGGATATTATCTTTAAAGCAGTATCAAATGAGGAAGAGGACTTGTTTGTTGTAGGTGATGTAAAGCAAAGTATCTATTCCTTTAGACAAGCTATGCCTAAAATCTTTATTGACAGAAAAGAGAAATATCCTCTTTATGTAGCAGAAAAGGACAACTACCCAGGTAGAATAGTTCTTGAAAAGAATTTTAGATCCAGAAAAGAAATCACAGATTCAGTTAACTTTGTTTTTGACTCAATAATGTCTAAGGATTGTGGTGACATTGAATACAATAAGGAAGAAACATTAGTTTGTGGTGCAACTTATAATGATACTGATGAAACCAAAGTTTCTCTTAACCTTATTGATATGGATTATGAAGAAGAAACCGATAAGTGTATTGTAGAGGCTGACTTTATAGCAAAAGAAATTTTCCGTATAAAATCACGGAGAAGTGTTTATGATAAAGGAGATTTAAGACCTGCTAATGACGGTGACTTTGCAATTCTTCTTAGAAGTGCAAATAAATATGCCCATATTTATGTTAATAGATTGAAAATGTGGGGTATTCAAGCCACTTCAACAGTTAGCGAAAGCTTCCTACAAAATCGTGAAATTGTTATTATAACAAATCTACTTAGAATTATTGATAACCCGTTACAAGATATTCCTTTGCTTTCTGTAATGGCAAGTCCTTTATATGGATTTACAGGTGATGAACTAGCCTTAATGCGAACAGAAGACAGAAAGAAAAGAATTTATAATTCACTTGTAACCTTTGCAGAAAATGGCAGTGAAAAGGCAAAGAGATTACTTGAAGATTTAGACAGATTTCGTACATATGCAGTAACTATGCCTGTACATACTTTACTTGACAGAATTTTTGAAGAAACTTTCTATACTTCAATTTTTGATGGTGTATCTGAAACAGATGTGCCATACAACAATATTCTTCTATTTAAAGAATATGCAACAAATTATGAGTCAAGTGGCTACAAGGGACTATCAGCATTTGTAACTTATATTGATAACCTTGTTAAGCAAGAAAGTGACCTAAATGCCAGTAAAACAGGTGAAGACAGTGACCTAAACGCAGTAAAGATTATGAGTATCCATGGTAGTAAAGGTCTTGAATTTCCATTTGTATTCTTAGCAAATACTACAAGAAAGTTTGTCAGCGACTCTAACGACAATGTACTTATTCATAAGGACTTAGGTTTCTCGCTAAAAGCTAAAGATTATGAAAATTCAATCCGATACAACACCTTGCCAAAGGTTGCAACTTCTATTGAAATTAAAAACAGTGAAAAATCTGAGGAATTAAGAGTACTTTATGTTGCCTTAACAAGAGCAAGGGAAGAACTTCATATGATTTGCACAGAAAAGAATATGGCAAATTATATTAATAAGATGGGTGCATATATCTCAGATACTGAGAAGATTTCACCTTATGCAGTGTCCTCAGCTAACAAAATTTCTGATTGGTTAATTATGTGTGGACTTATCCAAACAGATGGCAGTGAACTTAGAAAAATTGCAGATATTAACCATTTCTCTAAATTCAAACCTTGTCCTAAGTGGGATATTAAGTATATTAAAGGTGTGAATAGTGAGGAAAAAGTTCAGGAAGAATGTGACACTACTACTACCCAAGATACAGAAGTAACCGATGATTATATTGATACAATTATCAAAGACAGACTTGAGTATAAGTACAAGAATGAAGGTATCAATGCTATCCCAACAAAAGTTGCAGTATCTGATATTAGTCACAATATTTCTAAGGAAAGGTTTAAGAAAGTCCTTGCACGACCTGACTTTATGTCCGAAAAGTCAATGACACCAACTGAAAGAGGTACAGCAGTACATTCAGCTTTACAGTATATTGACTTTAAAAATGCAAGAAATGACTTTGATGGTGAAATAGAAAGATTAGTTTCTAAAGGCTTTATCACTAAAAGACAAGGTGAAGTGCTTGACTGTAATAAACTACTAAACCTTGTAAATTCACCTTTAACAGATAGAATTGTAAATTCCGAAAAAGTATATCGTGAGTTTAAGTTCTATACAAAAATCTTAGCAAAAGATGCATTAGAAAATGTACCTGAGAATTTCTCAGAACAAAAAATTATCCTACAAGGTGCAGTTGACTTAGCATTTGTAGAAGATGATTCACTTGTAATTGTTGACTACAAAACCGATAGAATTAAAGATGTTTCAGAACTAAAGGAACTGTATTCTCAGCAACTTTTACTTTACAAAAACGCTATGGAACAGTGTACTCCATACAAAGTTTCTAAATGCATAATCTATTCAATCACCTTAGGTGAATTTGTAGAGGTGTAGGCGATTTTATGAGTAAAATTCTTATTTTAGTGGGTAGCGTTAGGAAAAATGGCAATACAGAACTTTTAGCAAATGCCTTTAAACAAGGTGCAGAAAAGCACAATTCTGTGGAAATTATTTCAGTAGCAGACTACAAAATTAATCCATGTGTAGGTTGTGAATATTGTCAAAATAGTGACGGTAATGTTTGTATACAAAGTGATGATATGAAAATTATCTATGAAAAGCTGAAAGAATGTGACACATTGGTTATTGCATCACCGGTGTATTTTTACGGAATTTCTGCCCAACTAAAAGCACTAATCGACAGACTACACACACCAATGAGAAATACTTTTTCTGTTAAGAATATGGCTTTGCTATTAGTAGCCGGTGCATCACTTCCACAAGTTTTTGACTCAATCCTAGTTCAGTATAACCTTGTGCTTAGTTACTTTAAGCTTAATGACTTAGGCAAGGTTCTAGTAACAGATGTTAGACAGAAAGGTGCTATCAAAGATAACAAAGCCCTACTTGATGCATATAATTTAGGTATGTCAATAAATTAAATTTGTAGTGATTAATTGTTATCAATCACAAAACGCAATAATAATTAATTCCAAATCACAATAGTTAATCATAAATCACAATAGTTAATCATAAATCTCAATAATTAATCATAAATTGCAATAGTTTGTAAACAAAAAGCTCCCAATCGGGAGCTTTTTTCATTCTGTTATAAATCAGTTTTTTATTAAATTTTGTGTCAAGTTTAGTTAGATAAATTTGGGTTTGTGGTGCTATTTGATAGTTTCAACTAATATGGAATTGTAAATAAATTTACAAT